>Ga0156288_113_pt1 | contig 5806 bp, 3 predicted proteins | sample RifCSPlowO2_12_FD_107937 | JGI IMG/M metagenome (GOLD analysis project Ga0156288, IMG submission 107937) | Gammaproteobacteria bacterium RIFCSPLOWO2_12_FULL_42_18 | reverse complement strand
AAAAATATCATTACTTGTGTTGGGAGAAACGCTCACATGGTAAGTAATATTACTGGGATCATCGCCGGTTGCAGCAGTCCAAGTCACTGTTGCAGAGTTTTGTGTCGGATTCGATATTGCAGAAGAAGCTGTCATTGCTGGTAAAGCGAGTATTGCTTGCGCAGAAGTAAAAGTAACTGAGTTTGACATCAGTCCGTCACCAGCTGCATTATCTGAATTGGTATCGATTGCCGAAACAACAACGGTGTAATACGCATTGGCATTTAACCCAGTAAATGTTGCAGAAATTAGGCCAGCTGCGGGTACAAAACTTGCAGGCACAGGTACTACCTGAACGGGTAGTGTACCTCCTGTTATGGTTTTTCCAAAATAAATCGCTGCAGAATAACTGACATGGGCAGAATTACTGTCTCCGGTTGCCGCAGTCCAGGTAATGGTTGCGTTAGCAGGAGGTGTGGTTGTGGTTGCAGTAGGATTAGATGTGGTGTTGACTGTTTGAGAAACAACGGGGGCTGTGAGGTGGGCGAGGGTTGTGAAAAGTGTGCTCTGTGATATTGCAAATGTAGGGTTAGCCCTCTCATCAGTTGCGGTCACTGATACTGAATACTGCGTATCCGAAGACAACCCAGTTATGGTTGCTGATAGGGGGTTGTTAAGATTCGGTGTAATGATAGAACCAGAGGCGCTGGCAGAACTGCCGTCTTTTTTTATCTGATACAAAGTCACCTTATAAGCAGCACTTGTATCGATTTTTCCACCTATTGTGGCTGCAGTCCAAGTAACGGTTGCACTATCTGCAGTACGCTTGCTAATTGCGGGAGTTCCGGGCGCTGTGATTGCAGTCAGTGCAGCGGTTGTGAAAGTCACTGTTTGGCAAACGCCTGTGGGGCATTGATCACCGACGAATGTTGGATTATTGCTTGAGTTAGGATCCACTGCTTGCACTGAGATTGTGTATGGTGTGTTTGGCGCTAAATTACTAATCACTGAACTTAAAGGCATGCCAGGTCTGACAATGAGCGGTGTAATAAAAATATCATTACTTGTGTTGGGAGAAACGCTCACATGGTAAGTAATATTACTGGGATCATCGCCGGTTGCAGCAGTCCAAGTCACTGTTGCAGAACTTGATGTCGGAGTCGATATTGCAGAAGAAGCTGTCATTGCTGGTAAAGCGAGTATTGCTTGCGCAGAAGTAAAAGTAACTGGTTTTGATAGCATGGGTGAGTTACTTGCATTCGAATCGATTGCCGAAACAACAACGGTGTAAGATGTGTTAGCATCTAATAAATTAGAAAATGTGGCGGTGAGTGAGCTGCCTGCGTTGACAGGCACCGTGTTAACGGGAGTTCCCGTTGCAGAATCACCAGAATAAATCGCTGCAGAATAACTGACATTGGCAGAAGTACTGTCTCCGGTTGCTGCACTCCAAGTCACCGTTGCGCTGGCAGGAGTTATGGTTGCAGCAGAGCTTGCTGTAGTCTTAGGCTGATTAACAACCGGTGCGGTGAGGAAGGCGAGGGTTGAGAAAGTATTGAAACTCTTTGGGCTTGCATCGCCACTCGCCGTATCTTGCGCATGTATTTTTACTAAATAATTCGTGTCCGGAATCAATCCTGTCGCTTTTACCGACAATAATGGATCGCCAGGATTTACCGTAGCGGTATACACTGGTAACGTAGTTCGTTCATCGACAGTGCTCGCGAGATAAATTTCTACCGTATAACCAATACTTGAATCATTATCACCCGATGTTGAAGCTCCCCAAGTAATAGTGGCATCTGTCGATGTCCGATCAGTTATTACTGGAGTGCCGGGCGACGTAAGACTGGTTGTCCCGGTGAAAAAAGACGTTGTTGAGTAAATTCTGCTAGGAACGGCGTCCGGATCATCTGCCGTTACTTTGACCGTGTACTGTGTATTTGCAGCTAATTCTGTCGCAGTTACCGACAATGAATCGTCAGAATCTATCTGCCCGCTACTATACACTGGCTTGTAAGGAGTGTTCGGCCGATAAACTTCCACATGGTAAGCAAGCCCGGAAGTAAAGTCACCAGAAGTGGCGGCGGGAGTCCAGGTAATCACCGCACCTGTCGATGAAATGCTGCCGACGGCAGGAACTCCCAATGAGACTAGTGTAGGAGGAAGAGGCGTTTGAAATGAAAAGGGCACGTAACATGATACGTTGTCAGTCTCAAAAACAAGATTCGCGGAATAAATCTTATTGTACTGAAACGTACCTCCTAATGTGCCAACCTTAGCTGATGCACAATAATATGATGGTTTCGCAAGCAATACGAGGGGCGCAGTCGTGAGGGCAGAGGATTGAAGTTGATTGACAGAAAGCGAATTAATCGTACCGCAACCCTTCTGTGAGCCCATACCGCCACTATAGACAAACACATACGAAACCCACACCTCATTACCTTGCTGATAAGTAACAAGATTCGTGTTTATACCCTGGCATGGCAATGTAAGAGCATACCCACTCCCCATCAGCGTGAGTCCGATCAATCCTGCCAACAAGGCTGCGTAAAGTGACCGCAACATAAAGAAACCCTGGGTCATAAACTTAAGTTCGATTACTTAACTTATAGTAAAGATTCTCCAAAAATCAAAACAAGTCTTAAGGAGGAGTAGTCAAAGAAACTGGTTGTGATGCCAATGGTGAGTTACTTGCATTGGTATCAATTGCCGAAACAACAACGGTGTAAGATGCATTGGCATCTAACTTATTAAAGGTTGCGATGCGTGGTTTGCCTGCCTTGACAAACACCGTGCTAACGGGAGTTCTCGTTGCAGAATTATCAGCATAAATCGCTGCAGAATAACTGATATTACTATCTCCTGCTGCGACACTCCAAGTAATAGATGCACTAGTTGATGTGATATTACTTACTCTAGGAGTTCCCGGCGCGGAAATTATTATTGTTGGAGTTTTAAATGAAAAATTCCTATAACAGGATAGGTTTTTGGCTGTAACAACAAACCGCCCAGAATAGGTCCGGTTATACTTAAGAGTGGTCCCTAATGTGCCGACAAGAGCAGGAAAACAAGGGGCAGAAGTCACCCCGCTTTGCAATGACTGCATTGAAGAAGCGCTGGCTTTCTTAGAAAGCTGCACAGAGCCAGTAGCGCCGTTGAGCAAACTACACTCCATCTCAGCCGCGACATGTACCTCGTTGTTAACTTGATAAATAACAATAGGGGCTGTGCATTGGGGAATGGCATACACACTTCCCATCACCGCAAACCCAAACAAACCAACACACAAAGATACATGAGACAATCGCAACATAAAACCCCTTCCACTTAAAACATAACCCAATTACTTCTATTTATAGTTAAAGATTCTCCAAAAATCAAAACAAGTCTTGCCGTTTTCACGACAATTCGGTTACGATTCAGGAGGCATTCAGGAAAAACTCATGTTATTTCAAAATATTCTACAAACCATCGGCAAAACCCCTCTGGTTAAATTAAATCGCATCGGCAGTGAGCTCTCCTGCCATCTGTACGGTAAGTGCGAATTTTTAAACCCCGGCGGGTCGGTAAAAGACCGAATCGGATACTCCATGATCGAGTCCGCTGAAAAATCCGGAAAAATAAAACCGGGCGACACATTGATTGAACCAACGTCAGGCAACACCGGCATCGGCATCGCACTCGCAGGTGCGGTCAAAGGTTACAAAGTCATCATCACCATGCCAGAAAAAATGAGTCACGAAAAACAAGTAGTGCTCGAAGCGTTGGGCGCAAAAATTTATCGCACGCCAACGGAAGCCGCATGGAATGATCCGAGCAGCCACATTTCACTCGCGAAAAAATTAAATCAAGAAATTCCCAATTCACACATTCTTGATCAATATGGAAATCCCGAAAATCCTCGCATTCATTACGAAACAACGGCGCAAGAAATTTGGGACGATCTCGATGGAAAAGTCGACATGGCGGTGATCGGCGTTGGCACAGGCGGCACTGTCACGGGCGTTGCTAAAAAAATAAAAGAATTAAATCCCGCTGCAAAAATTATTGGCGTGGATCCTTACGGTTCGATTTTGGGTGGTGGCACAGAAGTGAAAAGTTATTTGGTGGAAGGCATCGGTTACGATTTTATTCCCGACGTGCTCGACAATTCACTCATCGATCAATACATCAAGCTTGCGGACAAAGATGCATTTCAAATGGCGCGACGATTAATTTGCGAAGAAGGATTGTTGTGCGGCGGATCATCCGGCGGTGCCGTTTGGGCAGCGCTGCAAGTCGCGAATACACTTAAAAAAGGCCAAAATTGCGTGATTATTTTGCCCGACTCAATTCGAAATTACCTAACAAAATTTGTTGACAACCACTGGATGCACGAGCAAAGGATGGATGTGTGAATCAAAAAGCAAAGAACCACGCGCGCAAGCAAGTGGGTGTGAGTGTGAACCACGCGCGCAAGCAAGTGGGTGTGAGTGTGAACCACGCGCGCAAGCAAGTGGGTGTTAACACCCAAGTCATCCACGCCGGCCAACATCCCGACCCCACCACCGGCGCTGTCATGACACCCATTTATGCGACATCAACTTACGCGCAACAATCCCCCGGCGTTCACCAAGGTTACGAATATTCACGCACACAAAATCCCACGCGCGCAGCACTCGAAAAATGTTTGGCTGAATTGGAAAATGGCACGCAAGGTTTTGCTTTTTCCTCGGGCATGGCAGCCATTGCCACCGTTTTAGAATTATTACAACCGGGCGATCACATCATCGCTTCCGATGATTTATATGGCGGCACGTATCGCTTATTTGAAAACGTGCGAAAAAAAACAGCGGGCTTGCAATTTTCATTTGTTGATTGCACGGATAAAAAAAATATTGAAAACGCCATGCAAAAAAATACAAAAATGTTGTGGATTGAAACGCCGAGCAATCCCATGCTGAAATTAATTGACTTAGAAATGACAGCAGCCATTGCTAAAAAAAATAATCTCATGTCAGTTGCAGACAATACCTTTGCGACTCCCCTGATTCAAACGCCGCTCAACGTGGGTTTTGATATCGTCGTTCACTCACTCACGAAATATTTAAATGGGCATTCAGATATGATCGGTGGCGCTGTGATTGCCAAACACACAATACACGCTGAAAAAATAGCGTATTTACAAAATTCAGTCGGTGGTATTTTAGGACCATTTGATAGTTTTCTTGCATTGCGCGGCATAAAAACATTGGCGGTGCGTATGCAACGTCACAATGAAAATGCATTGGCGTTGGCAGAATGGTTAACGCAACAGCCGAAAGTGGATCACGTTATTTATCCCGGATTGTCATCACATCCACAGCATGCGCTGGCAAAAAAACAAATGTGCGGATTTGGTGGCATGATCAGCGTTGCACTCAAAACCAATTTGGAAGAAACCAAAAAAATATTATCGCGCGTAAAAATTTTCACGCTCGCTGAGAGTTTGGGCGGAGTTGAAAGCTTGATTGAACATCCTGCCCTCATGACACACGCATCTATTCCCGCAAAAACACGCGAAAAACTCGGCATTACCGATGGATTCATTCGTTTGTCGGTGGGTATTGAATCTCTCGATGATCTCAAAAATGATTTGGCAGAAGCGTTGCGGTAATCATCGATCACCACAAAAGCACGCGCATCAATAACTCACAGAAGCGCGCGCGAAGTGTTGCAACGCAACACGGAGCAAGTGCATTAATAAAACTCACAGATAGTATGGACCCCGCCACTTACTAAACGGCTTCAAAAGAGCCAGAATGAAAGAGTTTTCTAAACAGTCATTCAAATTTCAGTGAGG
>Ga0156288_105_pt1 | contig 7448 bp, 4 predicted proteins | sample RifCSPlowO2_12_FD_107937 | JGI IMG/M metagenome (GOLD analysis project Ga0156288, IMG submission 107937) | Gammaproteobacteria bacterium RIFCSPLOWO2_12_FULL_42_18 | reverse complement strand
TCTTGACGAAGCAGAAGATGCATTCGGCGACAATGGTCCTGACCCGATTTACACTGCAGAACAAATGAGAATTCTTGAAGTACTGCATGAAAAATATATCGCTTCAATTAAAAAGAATGGGAAGCAACATAAAACCACCGCAAAACATCGTGACGCAGTCGCAGAGCACTACGCAAAATTCAAATTGTCCATCAAGCAATTTACGCGTCAAACGATGCGTCTACGCAATTTGTTGCGTGAAACACGTGAACAAGAACGCATTATCATGAAACTATGTGTGATTAATGCGAAAACACCGCGAAAAGATTTTATTCATTCTTTTTCGGGACATGAATCAGATTTAAAGTGGGCAGATAGTTTTATCAAGATACATCCAAAATCAGCCACACAACTTGAACACGGTAAAAAAGAAATTCATCGTGCGCAAAAAAAATTGGCACTGATTGAAGAAGAAAGTAAATTAAATATTCATGATATCAAAGAAATTAATCGTCGCGTTTCAATCGGAGAAGCAAAATCACGTCGCGCAAAAAAAGAAATGATTGAAGCCAATTTACGCTTGGTTATTTCAATTGCAAAAAAATACACGAATCGCGGTTTACAATTTTTAGATTTAATTCAAGAAGGTAATATCGGCTTGATGAAAGCGGTCGACAAATTTGAATATCGCCGTGGTTATAAATTCTCAACCTATGCAACCTGGTGGATTCGTCAAGCAATTACGCGTTCGATTGCCGATCAAGCACGCACCATTCGTATTCCGGTGCACATGATTGAAACGATCAATAAACTAAATCGCATCAGTCGACAACTCACGCAAGAAACTGGCTTGGAGCCAACACCAGAAGAACTCAGCAAACACATGGACATGCCTGAAGATAAAATTCGCAAGGTGTTAAAGATCGCAAAAGAACCTATTTCGATGGAAACACCGATTGGTGAAGATGAAGATTCGAGCTTAGGTGATTTTATTGAAGACACCAATATGGAATCGCCCGTTGATTTTGCAACCTCGTCGGGATTGCGAGAAGCAATGCGCGAAGTATTATCCAGTCTCACGCCGCGCGAAGCAAAAGTGTTGCGTATGCGCTTCGGAATTGATATGAATACTGACCACACTTTGGAAGAAGTGGGAAAACAATTTGACGTGACACGTGAACGCATTCGTCAAATTGAAGCAAAAGCGTTACGCAAACTGCGTCACCCTACTCGCGCTGAAAAAATGCAAAGCTTTTTGGATCGCGAGGGGGAAGATTAGTGGGAGTGGAAATAAAAATTGCAACGAAGTGTAAAAGCAAAAGATGGAGATTATACGAGAATCGAGTATTTTGTTTTTAGACGAGGCGCAATTTGAGCGAGCAAGGGAGTGTACACAGAAGTACATAACCGAGTGAGCGAAAATTGCAACGAAGTGTAAAAGCAAAAGACGAAGGTTCTGCACGGGCCCATAGCTCAGTTGGTTAGAGCAGAGGACTCATAATCCTTTGGTCCTAGGTTCAAGTCCTAGTGGGCCCACCAAATTTATATTAAAATTCAGTAAATTATGAATATGGTCTTAGGACTGAAAAATTCAAAAATTTCTGGTGCTACCTCGGTGCTACCAGAGAATCGAGTTTTTCTAAAGAAATCTCGTAAAGTCTACGCATGACAAATATCAATGGAATTAAAAAAATATACTGCAAAATTAAAAGCACCCACACACTACGCAAGATAACTTGCACGAGATAGCTAACTGAATTTCAATGAAAAATTTATTTTTCGGTATTTTTTTAAAAAATATTGGTGACGCAAAAATGAGTCATGAAAAAACTTATTGATTATGCAGGTGTTTTTAATGATGCGAGTCATGTCTGAGTCGTCTGTGAGTCGTGTACGAGTCGTGGGTGAGTCACATGTATAGCGGAAATTACAACGGTGGCGGATGATATTTTGCGCGAGCATTTTGAGCAGTATCCCAGGGAAAATAATTGGGCAATAGACAATGAGACCAAAAGCTAGATTATGAGGGGAGTCGACATCTTATTTCTTTCGATGAAAGTGTTCATCATCACTTTTAACTTGTTTAGCAGGATGATCTAATTTTTCTTTCTTATCTTTGTGAGCGCGAAAAAAATTGTATAGGGTTCGTGCGGCTGCACCATAAATAGGATTTTGCAAAACATCAGAGGAAATATACCAAGAGCCGTCTTGCCATAATTTTCCAGCCGCTTCAATGACGTCGCAACACAGTGTTTTTTGATAAGAAAACTTCCTATTGGGATCCATATCACGATACACCTCTGGACCTGATGTATCACAAATTAGCCTTATATTTATCCCAGTAAAATCCATAAATAATTCCCGAAATTGATCGCCATTTTTTGGATTTCCGCTGAAAGCCAAGTGATGATTTATCAAATTGATGAAAAAATCAATTTTTTCACGCAATTCCAAGACCGGAATATTGGAAAATTTAATCCTAAATTTTTCCGGAAGTTGAATGCCTAAGTGCGTTTCCAGAAATTCTGGTTGATTTCCGGCTTCAAAAAATCTTTTTAAAATTATTTTAAGTTCATTTATCGGTTTTTTTAATTCGCCAAATAAATATAACTGTAAATTTTTTTCAAAAATAACATCAATCATCTTATCATTAACATATTCTAATAAATATTTTTTTGGTGCGGCAGAATATCTATGCACTATTTCATTTTGTAGATTTTTTAGTGGTTCATTTTCAGTAGCATCATTTGCTACGATAATAACATCATTACAATACATCTCTTCTTCTGGAGAATTAAATAAAAGAGGTTCAGGAATTGGGGTGATTCCTTTTCTGGATTTGATTACGGTATCAAAGTCTGAATATATGCCGCTCTTATACGACGGAGATAATAATCTTACTGCATCACTGGCTGCAGCAACATTGCCACCCCGATATAAGCGGGTTAATTCATTTTCCGCAATACGATATAATTGCAATTCACATTTCTCGGTAATTTTTTCTTTAAATTCAGGGCTAGAAAAATCTGAAAAAATAATATTTGGATGCCGTTGTTTTAATTTTTCAAAATCAGCGCGCCCATGATTATTTAACAATGCTGAACTATATATTATTGTTAGTGTGGCATCTGGATTGTTTTTACAAAACTCGACAAGTCTTGTTTTATTTTTTAACGACAAAAATTCATTTGGATTTTTGGTAAACCAAATTTTCACAAATTTATCTGTGGGAACACAATAAGTTCTCACGAATCCTGCCTCTAAAAAATTAAACTAATTTAGCTAAAACTAAATATAGCTCATGATGGGACAGATTTTTGTTATTTTTGCAGTGGGCTGTTTTAGAGCTGTTTGATACCATTTTTTTGATGCAATTCAATCACCTGTAAAGAGCCGAACAACCGGAAAATCTCAACTATAATTGATGTATTGGGCAGTGAGTTTGTAGGGGATATGCCGTGCGAATAAATAAAATGCCAGAACAGTTATATTTTGAAAGAGATCCAACCACAGAATTTGGTGATGCTGTTTTGTTGCGTGATGATGGAATGCAATTGATTGCGCAATATTATAGGCACTTCTCCGGTCTCATGAGGTAACCCAAGCCACTTTTCTATAAAAAATCGATTTTTCTTCCGGAACTGAAAGCTGTCTGATCTTCAATGCGAAGTACTCTGTGTCGCGTATTCCGCGAGCCCTTTTTCGAATCAAGCCAATGCCAACATTGCCAGCTTCTATACGCGCTGTGGTGAGGTGATATTTTGCGTAATTGCAGATTCCTGTTTTGTGTCGTCGCAATAGCCCTGCGAATTTTTTGATGTAAGTCATGCCAGTTTCATCAGCTAATTGGCACCAGGTTTCTAACGTGGCTTGCATCGATGCAACCGTTGAATTTTGCCAAAGCATTTGCAATTGTTCTTTCAAAATATAGAGTGAATTAATATTTTTATTTTCGTGTAATAACGTTTGTAATTTATTTTGCTGCTCTTCATTTAATTTGTCCGAATTTTTTAATAATAAATAACGTGAGCCAACGATTAATTCTTTTTGTGTATCATCTGCCTTTCTAAATTCTGCTCTGCGCTGATTATCCATTGCTTTACAGAAATTTTGCATCACGTGAAAACGATCAAAGACAATATCGGCATTGGGTAAATCATCACGTACTGCTTTTTGATAAGCTAGTCCCATATCCATTGCAACGGCTAAAATGCCTTGTTTTGTATGTTTTTGAAGCTTTTTTAGAAACTGTGAAAATACTTCTGCGGTTCTTCCTCTATGCACCCAAATTAATTGTCCTGAACTCAAATCATAAACAAGCGTCATGTAATCGTGGCCTTTTGCACGTGCTACTTCATCAACACCCAAATATTTTAAATTCGTTAATTCTTCTGGATTGAGTGATGGAAGTGTTTCTTGCAAATACGCCTTGTCGATATTTTTAACGGTCTCCCAACGCAAGCCAAAATGTTTTGCAACAGCGCTGATCGTCATGTGTCTACACAATCCACTGATCAATCGACAAAAGCGTTTTGTGTAGTAGCAACCCTTATCGACAAAATCACAGTGCTCAATGTGACGCTTATCATCAACTGACAACACCTGCGCTAATTCAATTTCAATTTGTAAACGATAGTCCAGTAATGGGACATCGTGAACTATGCGACGAACGTAACAATTAATCGTGCCGGGTAGATGTGTGACTGGATCAATTGGAGCAAAGCGCTTGTCGCGATGGCAAGAAATGCTGATGGTATTTGTATGCTCATTGCAGTCAATTGTATTGACGCATTGACCTTTTAATTCGAAAATTGACTCTGGGATACTGATGCTCATATACACTCCTTGTAATAAAGTCTTCAGAATCTTTATTTAACAAGAAGTTATTGTTCATTGCTATCCCACTTTTACCTCATGAGACCGGAGAAGAATCTGAAAACAACGCCATCAGCGATGGAGTAGTTCTTGCAATCGCTTTATCTGACCATTGACGTTGTGTTTCCATACCAAGGTGGGCGCGCATTTCCTCGAAAGTAACCTCAATGTTCCACCGAATAACAAACCAGTTGATGATTTTTTCTGGCGCTAATAATAAATCGGTTGTGAAAAATGCTTCTGCGCCGTCTTTTTTTGGGTCAACGACGAGAACCCAACGAACGGGAAGAGGTTTTTCTCCGGCTGAATACCAAAGACAAATACCGGTCAATATGCGCACGGTTTTTGATTCACCGCCATACCAATTCACCGTCATCTCAATCCACGCCTGCGTAAGATCATTAGCCAGTTTTTTTAACGGTGGTAGGCGATTACCTTTTACACGGTGACGTCCTGGTTGCCCTTGGATTGGTGCTGGCGCAAAACCGTAGAGGGCCGCGTCCAATCGCAAGCGTGATACGAGCGTTACATTTTGTTTGATACACGCATGCCCTAACTCCAGACAAGCAAAACCACCATCACCAATGAACACAAAAGAGCGCTTGAGCCAACGTGATATCACACGCATCGCCAAAATCGCCCAATCCACGGCAGTTTTGTGTGTTTTACCACGCGCTTCATTGGCTTTTTGCGAAGGCGCAAGAATGGTCATAAATGGCAATGCCCACGGACGATTGCACCATGGAAGCTCTACAATCAGCATCAAACAAACCCATTTGAGACCAAAACACGTTACAACAACGCTTTCAGTTGATCGAACTGCATCGCGATAACAGCCTTTTGCTTTTATTTTACGACCAGAGCGGCGCTCAATCGTATCGTCTACAACAATTAATATGGGAGCTGATGTTGGTAGCAGAACAACCAACAACCCAAGCAGAATTTTAGCGCCAGTCATACTGTTCCACTGCGCACGATTGAATACGCGATGATATTTTCCAAATCGTTTGTCGCTCGATAATCCCATCACGCGTAAAATGGAGCTGACACGCCGAGGACCTTGGCATAAAATGGCACCCGTCATCAGTATCTGTATGTTGTCCCAGGTAGGTAGTGTAAACATCACACTAAACGCATTAAAAACAGTTTCGATTGCGCGTGGCAATGACGACATATTGATCATCCTTAATCTATTGTAAATAAAGGTAAAACGGTAAAAAATGGGAACAACAATAACGGTTCATGCGCTCTTTAGCAAAGCAATTTTGAAAGATATTGAGATTGATTTGTTACACAGTGGAACCTATCAACCACGTGATTTTTTTTCACAAGAACATCTTGAATCCTTGAGTAAAACGATTGAGCAGGTAGGCGTTTTAGAGCCATTAATCGTTCGATCATCATCACAACACGTGGGTCAATTTGAGATTATTGCGGGCGAGCGACGTCACAAAGCCGCCAAGCTTGCGGGTTTAAGTCAAGTGCCGTGCTTACTATTAAATTATTCCAACGAGCAAGCAGCGCAAATCGCATTGATTGAAAACATGTCCAGGGAAGGTTTGAATCCAATCGCCGAAGCAATGGCAATGGAGAGATTAGCCACAGAATTTAGATACACGCACGATGAAATTGGTGGTCTGCTTGGCATTGGTCGCGCCCAGGTGACCAATACAATACGATTATTAAAGCTTGATGCGCGTATACAACACTGGATGAAACAAGGTGAATTAAGCCATAGCCACGGAAAAATATTGGCAGGATTACCGCTTGATAAACAATACTGGTTTGCTTACGAGGCTATCAAAAAAGAATGGTCGGTCAGCACACTGGATAATGCCATCAAGACTACGGGGGACAAAAAACCACAATCAGCCGCAAAAAAATCATCAGAGTTTAGTTCCACGCTAGAACAAATAGCCAGCGAACAATTCGGGTTTCGCATTAACCTTACCATCAACAAAAATGAAGCGGGTTGTTTACGTATTAACTTTCAGGATCGCGAACATATGCAGAAGATTTTGGAAAAACTGGGTTGTTCGCATGAAAAATTGCCGGTTGATTGACCAGCAATGGTGGATCCCGAGAAATTAATGCTGTCTTAATTAGTTGATCCTGGTCCTGGTAGGATACAATTGTTGCAAAAAACACCCTGATTTTGAGGTCATTTCAATGAGTTATCGCACCATTAAAGCACAGAGTTTTCATTCCAGTCTAATGGCATTAGTTCGTGACCATTCTTCTGAGCAAAAAAAAATGGTTGTAGTAGTGTCAGCATCAGAGCTAGATTTTGAAAGTATTACTGAATTAAGTACCAATGGCCACTCACATTTAATAGACGCTCTCCATCTTCCATTTGAAATTATTGAAGATAAAGAGCAGGCATCAAAAGTTGCTCATTATTTAATGGGCCTTCTAATATTGAAGGCGAAGGAAATCCATGGTGCACTTAACCGTTTATTGATTCAAAAAAGCAATGATGGCTTCACGCCGTTGCATGAAGCATTAATTTCTGGCAACGCACAAAACATGCAAGTCTATTTTGATGAAGTGCGACAAGCGGTCACAGCCAATAAAATCTCCGCAGCTGAGTACAA
>Ga0156288_118_pt1 | contig 63366 bp, 58 predicted proteins | sample RifCSPlowO2_12_FD_107937 | JGI IMG/M metagenome (GOLD analysis project Ga0156288, IMG submission 107937) | Gammaproteobacteria bacterium RIFCSPLOWO2_12_FULL_42_18 | reverse complement strand
CCCTCACTGAAATTTGAATGACTGTTTAGAAAACTCTTTCATTCTGGCTCTTTTGAAGCCGTTTAGTAAGTGGCGGGGTCCATACTATCTGTGGGCTTATAATTAAATCGGAACTGCGCGTGAGTGAGCGAATTAAATTAAAATCGGAACTGCGCGTGAGTGAGCGAATTAAATTAAAATCGGAGCCGCGACCGTGAGTGAGCGAATTAAATTAAAATCGGAGCCGCGAACGTGAGTGAGCGGTTTTTACAGTTTTTTATTTGCGGTAGACGATTTCACCGATTCTGCAATTTTCAATTCTTTTTCCATCGCTTGGATTTCTTTAAATATTTTTCCTAAGCGACCGTCTTGAGCGGCGAGTGTTGGTGTAAATGCTTTGATTTTATCAGCACCATTACTTTCAAGATTTGCTTTTAGTGCTTGAACATGTGCAATCAACGCATCTGTCGATTCCAATTTCTTAGTTGCGGAAGATCTTTCTGAGTTTCTGAAAAACGAGATTCCGGTGTATTCATTACCATTGCTTTTTCTAATTGTATATGATGTTTTAAGGCGATTTAATGTTGCTTCTATTGCATCCAACGCTTTTGTGTTATCTTCAGGATAAAATAATCGAACAGATTCACTTTTTAGCTCATCTATTTTTGAATTAATCAGCGATTGTCGTTCTTCTAATTTTTTGCAATATTTTAAATCTGTTGCTACCAGCTGAGTTGCGAGTATTTCATACGCTTCATTGATCTTTTTTTCTGAAGCGTCTTTTAATTCTACAAAATCTGTTGAATTTTCAGATTCAGAATTTTTTAATACAGTTGTTTTTTTAGCTTGTACGCTTGTTAATGATTCCTGAGCCACTTTTTTTACCGATTCAATTGATGAATACTTATGGGGTAAAATTTCTTGCTCTAATTTAGAAAGCTGCGTGATTGCGTTTTTAAATGTGTCACTAGAGTATGTTGTTGAGATGTTGTCGATATCTTTCCTGAAAGCGATATAGTTATCTTTCTTTTTCAAGTCCTCAACTAATTTATCAAGACCTTCGAAGTTCCCGTTTTGAACGAACTCGGAAATAGTATTTTTAATTTCTTTGATAGCTTCTTCTTTTTTTATTTTAGCTCTTTTGTCGGCATTTTCTTGTTGAGTTTTAAAATAAGAATTTATTTGTTTTTTAGAGTCTGAATTCTCGGGTAAAGCATTGGCGATTTTCTGTAATAGCGAATTATATTGTGCATCTTCTTTTGCTTTAAATAAAGCTGTATTTGTAATTCTTTCCATCAGATCAAAAACTGATTTCGCAGCATCACTAGATTGTGTATTGTTTTGGTTTACACGCTTTACTGTAGTTATTGCAAGATCTGTCATTTGAGTCAGAAGATCAATGTCCACAGATACAGGAAGAGTATCTGAGGTGGAACTTGGTTTATAACATGTCATTGCTGCAACAACAAAAAGAATCTCTTTTCGTTCAACGGCGTTTTTCAGCAATTCAATGATATCGTTTGCCTGTAGAATTGAATCCGTTACTGAGTGGATAGTTTCTTTTGAACCATATGCTTCCGGATTTATGTTTGCATATCGATTGCCCGCTTCTACAATTGTTTTACTTTTTTGATAAGTGCTTCCTACAGCCATCTCAAAAACATAGAGCTCTTTTGTTTTAAGCGCTTTTTTTGCAGTATTTAGAAGTTCATCGCGTTTTTTTTCAGGCGATGCATTGTCCTGTAATATATTGGCACCCATCTCTACCACCCACCCGAATTATCGGATTAAAAGTTATTGTCTACGGGAGAGTATAGACCCTATATCTGAAGGTTTTATGAATAAATAAAGAAAGAAGCACGCGCGAAGCGAAGCGGAGCAAGTGCGTTGATTTCACGCGCGACAGCAAGTGCGTTGATTTCACGCGCGACAGCAGGTGGGAACATTTAATTCCCTCTCCCGCTTGCGGGAGAGGGTTAGGGTGAGGGTGTGGAATTACGCTACGACCTTTGCCGAAACGCAAATCGTTGATAATAAAGCAAATGCGACTTCATAGGGATTGGCATTGGCCCCTGGACGGCGATCTTCGAGATAGCCACACCCCGCCGTTGCGACACCGCGCGGGATGCGAACGGAAGCGCCCCGATGGCCAATACCCGACGAAAACTGGTCCATGGGCGCGGTTTCATGCCGGCCCGTCAGCCGTTCTTCCAAGCCGTGGCCGTATATTTTGATGTGCGAATGATGGCTGGCGCGCAACGCATCGATCGCTGCATGAATAGCTGTCATGCCAGTTTTGGGGTCCCGCATGGCTTTCGTGGAAAAATTGGTATGCTTGCCAGCGCCATTCCAATCTCCTTTGACGGGCTTGGGATGCAATTTGGCAGAAATGTCATAGTGCTCGCCAATGCGATACAGCAGCCAACGCGCCACCCACAAATGATCTGACACGGTGAGTGGATCGGCCAATTCATCGCTTAATCCGCGATAGCCAATTTGAAATTCCCATTGGCCGGGCATGACTTCTGCATTAACACCGAAGATCATGAGATTCGCTTCGATGCAGGCTTTGGTGTGATCTTCAATCATTTCGCGGCCAAACACTTCGTCTGCACCGACGCCGCAATAAAACGGACCTTGCGGCGCGGGATATCCGCGTTCGGGCCAACCCAGCGGCTGCGTCCCACGAAACAAGGTATATTCTTGCTCGAAACCAATCCACGGATCTTGCGCGGTAATTTCTGGTCGTGTCATGAGTTCACGCAATTTGGCGCGTTTGTTGGTGGAGTGTGGTGTACCATCGGGGTTCAATACTTCACAAAGCACCAAATAATTTCCGGCACCATTGATGGGATCACGCGTGAAAAAAACAGGCTTCAAAATAAGATCGGAGTCATGGCCGGTCGCTTGATTGGTAGAAGAGCCGTCAAAACCCCATTCTGGAAAATCCCTGATACTCATTTCATTTTTGGAATGGGGAACAATGCGCATTTTGCTGCGCAATGTCTGCGTTGGCACAGCGCCATCTAACCAGAGATAAGTTGCTTGTGATAACATAATCAACCCCCATTAAAATTGAATAATCATACAGAAATTCCCGACAAACAAAAAATTTTCATCTTTGGCCGATCTTGAACGATAATTCATCTCAAAAATGCTCATTGACTGGCGTGTCAACTGCGCTTTTCTCAATGAATTATCGTCCAACCTCGGCTCAAATCTGAAAATTTGAGTCAGCCAAAACATTCACCGGGAATTGCTGATAATCATACGCCAGTGCGCGCGAACATTTCAATATCCCACGCTTTGTCGTTATAAAAACGATATTGTTTGAGCGTACCCTCGTGCTCAAAATCAAGGCTTTTCAGCAGCGCTATGGACGCTTTATTTTCGATGCGGGTGACCGCTTCAATGCGAACCAATTGCAGAGTGTCGAAAGCATAACGAATCACAGCTTGCATCGCTTTTTTCATAATTCCTTTACGCCAATAATCCCGCGACAAATCGTAGGTGATTTCGCCGCGGCGATGCATATTGTTGATGTACAACCCAATGGCGCCGATCATCTGATTATCTTTTTTTCGCGCAAGCGCCCAATACACACCCTGTTTGCTATACAATAAATTCCGGCAGTATTGCACTTCGCGGCTGGCATCCTGCAAACTGGCAGGCTTAGTTGCCAAAATATATTTTCCGACATTAGGATCGGTGTAATAATGGAAAAAATTTTCGGTGTCCTCGAGTGTTTGCTCTCGCAAAATGTATTGATCATCATAATCCAGCACGGGAAAATGCGACGGATAGGTTGGTGACACCATAAAGGAAGTACCTCATGCAAAAACGCATTATGCGTCGTTCTTATTCTGAAAATCAATTGAAAAATTTAACTTCATTGTCGCCCATTTTACAGCGAATTTATGCTTCGCGCGATGTGCGCTCACTTGCGGACATCGATCATTCGCTCGCGTCCCTTTTGCCATATCACACATTAACGGACATTGAAAAAGCAGCGGGTCGCTTAAAACAAGCTGTTTTGCAACAAGAAAAAATTTTGGTGATCGGTGATTTTGATGCCGATGGTGCGACGAGTACGACGCTTGCCGTTGCTGCACTGCGCGCATTTGGCGCAAAGCATGTTGATTTTTTAGTGCCGAATCGTTTTACGTTTGGTTATGGCTTAACGCCAGAGATTGTGGAGGTTGCAAAAACGTTGTCACCGACAGTCATTGTGACGGTGGATAATGGCATTGCGAGCATTGAAGGCGTGAATCGCGCCAATGAATTTGGCATCGATGTGGTTGTGACCGATCATCATTTGCAAGGCACGCAATTGCCAAAAGCGTATGCGATTGTGAATCCCAATCGAAAAAATGATTTATTTGAAAGTAAATCACTTGCTGGCGTGGGCGTTATTTTTTATGTGATGTTAGCACTGCGCCAAGCGTTGTCATCAAAAATAAATATGGCGCAATTTTTAGATTTGGTCGCACTCGGTACAGTGGCTGATGTGGTGCCACTTGATAAAAATAATCGGATTTTAGTGCATCAAGGATTACAGCGCATTCGTCAAGGCAAAGCGCGCCCCGGCATTTTGGCGTTGATTCAAATTGCTGCGCGTGATTATCAAAAAATGAAAGCGATGGATTTGGGATTTTCTGTGGGTCCGCGTTTAAATGCCGCGGGAAGATTGGATGATATGTCGCTCGGTATTCATTGTTTGTTGTCTGAATCGATTGCCGATGCGCTCATCAAAGCAGCGCATTTAGATCAGCTCAACAAAGAGCGTCGCGCGATTGAAACGGAAATGAAAACGCAAGCGTTTGATATTGTCGATCACATGGATTTACAAAATAATTTACCCATGGGAATTTGTTTGTATGATGAAACGTGGCATCAAGGGGTGATTGGTTTGGTGGCATCGCGCGTGAAAGATAAATTAAATCGCCCTGTGATCGCATTTGCTAATGCTGATGAAAACACGCTGAAAGGTTCTGCGAGATCCGTTAAAAATGTGCATATTCGGGATGTGCTCGATGAAATTGCAACGATGTATCCGCAGTTGTTATCGAAATTCGGTGGGCATGCGATGGCTGCGGGATTAAGTATTGCGAAAAAAAATTATGATGAATTTAAAAAAATTTTTTCTGTGGTTGTGTCGCGTTATTTATCCAAAGATCAATTGGATTTTTTAATTGAAACAGACGGCGAATTAACAGCGGATGAATTTACGTTGCCGCACGCAGAATTAATGAAAGATGCAGGACCTTGGGGCCAACATTTTCCAGAGCCTTTGTTTGATGGCGAATTTGAGATTGTGTCGCAGCGTTTGGTGGGTGAGCATCATTTGAAAATGATGTTGCAGCCCAAAAATGGAAAATTTCCCGTCGATGCAATTGCATTTCGCGTGGATACGGCCAAATGGCCTAATCATCGTTGCACGCGCGCGACCATGGTCTATCGGTTGGATGCCAATGAATTTCAAGGGAGAAAGACGCTGCAGCTCGTTGTCGAAGAGATTTTTTAGCAATCATCAACTATACTCCCTATCGTATATACAACCAGGAGAAAACCATGGGTGAAGAAAAATTCGATTTCACGAAACAAATTAAAGGGCTAACCGATAACATCAAATCAATGATTAACCCCGGTGGCGGCACACCCAACGTCGATCCAAGTGATGCGATGGGAGTGAAGATTGCGAAAATTACCACGATGTTGACAGAATTGGCGAATTCCGAAAAAGAAACTGCCAAAAAATTTTCGGAACTGAATTCGCTGATGAACGATGTTTTTCAAGATTTAGAAACGATACGAAATCCTGCGAAAAAAGAACCGAAAAATAAAGCATAATCGAAGAAAGCGCGGAAATATCTCCGCGCTTTTTGGCATCAATCCGCAAGCCCAAGGGCATCGTCAAGTTCCCCCAGCTCATCTTTGGAACGCCTTCGCTCGAGTAATTCCTCGATTTTGCGGCGCACTTGGCAGCCGGCGTTGGTTTCCACGGGGGCGTCGATTGCTTCTACGGACTCATCCATGAGTTCATTTTTATTTTTCACAGCGTTCTCCTAATTGATGGTGAAAAATGAAACAAACAACCTATGATATCGGAAGTGTACAGATTAGAAAAGTATTATGAATCTTAGAGTTACGTAATACCCCCCCTTGTAGATGAGAACACGCATATTTGGCTGCTTTTTTGTAAAAAATTTCTTCGAAATGCTCATTGACTCCCATGTCAACTGCGCTTTCTCATCAATTTTTCACAAAAAATCAGCTCAAATCTGCGCGTTTATAGGGACGTAAATACAGAGTTTCTTTTTCACAAAATCACATTGCCGTAGTTAATTTTTCAATTTGCTGGGTGGCGGGATTTTGAAGTGTCACGGTGTTTTCATTAATGCCGGTGACCGTCCAACCGTTGACTTGATCGTTGATGTGATACCAGCGATTGTTGATGATTGCGACGCGTTGCTGACCTGATTCCATGGTGCCTGTCAGCGTGAGCGACGAGGTGGGCGCGGCGAGGTGGGATGTCGATTTGGGGTTGTTGAGAGCCGTTTTCAGGTAATGATAACTGCCGAGAACGAGCAGAAAGCCGATGACGACAAAGCTGTAACTGTTTTTCCAAACCCAGCGACGTTGTTTTTTTTGGGGCGCCGCTGCCGGCTCTTTCACTTCTGCTTCTACAGCATTGTTGAGTGCCGCTTGTGTTTTCTTTAATGCTTGATCAATGATACTCATATCAGCAGCAGTTCCTCTGCGCAACTTCGAATAACACTCTCCTGAATAATATAACTGTCTTGCACGAAACTTGCTAATAATGCGCGATCACACAGAATGTTAATCATGCGAGGCCGGCCTTGGCTGAGCTGATAAATCGCATCAAGTGCTGCAGTATCAAATCGAATGGCAGAAAATGTCTCGGGTGATTTTGATGCAAGCTTCAAGCGATGCAGAATGTATTGCGCGACCTCATCTCGATTGAGTGGTTGAATGTGATAACGCACGATGATGCGTTGATTGAGCTGGCGCAATTCGGGCAACAATAATTTTTTCTTCAATTCGGGTTGTCCCACCAAAACGATTTGCAATAATTTGTCTTTTTCAGTTTCTAAATTAGAAAGTAAACGAATGCTTTCCAGTTGCTTTGGTGTTAAATTTTGCGCTTCATCAATAATAATGGCGACATTGTGCCCGATCTCAGATTCAGAAAATAAAAATTGATTGAGTGCAGTAACCAATGCGAATTTTCCGCGAAAATTTCCTTCGATACCGAGATCATGCACGATCATTTGCAGCAATTGTGTTTCAGAAAATTTTGGATTTAAAATCAGCGCAGTTTTAATATTGTTGTCTAATCGATTAATGAGTGTTCGACACAACGTCGTTTTTCCTGTGCCGATTTCGCCGGTGATGGCGATGATTCCTTTGCGCTGTTCAATGCCAAATTTCAAATGCGAAAATGCTTCGCCGTGTGATTTGCTTGGGAAAAAGAAAAAAGAATCTGCGGTGACATTAAACGGATTTTCTTTTAATTGGTAGTAATCGTAATACATAATCTATCCATGAATGTGCGCGAGCATATCAACTATTGTACGCAAGAGTGGGATTTCACTCAATGAATAACTGTATTGTTGGCTATGGACAGTTGCAGTAGAATGCCCGCAATTCTTTTCATCAACGAAAAAAATGAGCTCGAGAAATGAAAAATTATTTGAAGGAGTTGAATGATGAATAAGCAGGATATTGCGCAATTGAAATTGGTGTTCGATGGAATTCTCAAGACAATGCAAGGTACTCAAATTGAGTTTTGCTATGCGCGAGACCTGATGAAAGCGCTTGGGTATAACGATTGGAAAAATTTTATCGTTGTTGTGGATAAAGCGAAATATTCTTGCAAAAACAGCAAGGTAAGGGTGTCAAACCATTTTTCCGACGTCGGAAAAATGGTCAAGATTGGATCAGATGCAGAACGAAAAATAAAAGACATCATTTTGACTCGTTATGCTTGTTATCTGATCGCACAAAATGGTGATTCTCGAAAAGCTGAAATTGCTTTTTTGATCAGAGCTGATGGAAGCGCGAGCGACAGCGACCGCAATGCGTGAATTAGAGCGGTATCTGTCAAAAAATAGCGGTCGCTGTCGCTCGCGCTTCCATCAACTTCGAATAAACGTAGCGGTACAACACCGTACAGGTACTATCCGGATAAGCATGCAAAAGGTGACACAGCACTTTTTGGCGGCAAGAATACACAAACAATGAAGCAACAATTGAGTGTGCCAGAAAATCGCCCACTCGCCGATTTTTTACCGACTGTCACTATCGCCGCAAAAAACCTTGCTACGGAAATGACGAATCACAATGCAGGGCAAAATGATTTGTACGGTGAAGCATTTATTACGACTGAACACGTGCAAAATAATTTGTCAGTGCGTAAAATGCTTGGACATCGTGGTATTAAACCGGAGCAATTACCTGCCGAAAAAGATTTGCAAAAATTGAAACACAGAGTGAGTACTTCAGAAAAGAAATTGATAAAAACATCGGCGTTGCCAGATCAAGGAATGAGTGATAAATAATAATTGGGCCGTGTTGGGATCGAACCAACGACCCGCTGATTAAGAGTCAGCTGCTCTACCAACTGAGCTAACGGCCCAAAGAAAAATAAAAATTCACCGCGCATCCCTGCGCTGCATGTGTCCTTGTCGTCGTTGCACCCTGGGTGACATCCTGTCACCCGTTTTTTGCTGCGCTCGCTCGCAAAAAACCCAACTGAGCTAACGGCCCAGAGAAAAATAAAAATTCACCGCGCATCCCGATTTCGTCATCCCGCGACTCGATCGCGGGATCTGATCCGCACGTTGGGCCATCTTAACAAAGCGGAATATCAGGTACAACATTTTGTTTTTTTCCAATAAATCTGTAACATGTCGTTGGTGACGTATTCACGAGGGATGAAAAAATAATGCACAATTTGGTGATTGACACGGAAGAGGCAAAGCTCGGTAAATTTCATGCGAAGATGGTGTTGACGGCAGGGATAGGCTTTTTTACAGACGCGTACGATCTTTTCATCATTGGCATTGTGACGAGTATTCTGGGGCCGATCTGGCATTTGAGCACGCTGCAAACAGCATTATTAAATGGCGCCGCGCTGGCATCCGCTGCATTCGGAGCCGTTTTCTTTGGATTTTTTTCTGATCGATATGGACGAAAAAAATTATACGGCTACGAGGTGTTGGTTTTATTTTTTGGCGCCATTTTGTCGTCCAGCGCCACTTCATTTATCTTTTTATTATTAGCGCGTTTGGTGGTGGGGTTTGGTATTGGTGGCGATTATCCGTCGAGCGCTGTCGTGATTACCGAAAATTCTACGCGAAAAAATCGCGGATTTTTAGTGTTGCTCGTGTTTGCCATGCAAGCCGTGGGATTAATTGTGGGGCCTGCGATCGCGTCATTGCTGATTGCGTCGCATTTATCGCACGCGATCATTTGGAGAATTTTATTGGGATTGGGTGCGATTCCTGCTGCATCTGTTTTTTATTTGCGACGAAATATTCAAGAATCGCCACATTATTTACGTAGCAAAGCGTCGATACCGGTGGAGGTGAGCCGTGTCGTGCGCGACTTGGCAGTACCCAAAGAAGGTTTGAGCGCCTATGATCCACAAAATCAAAAATCGTCGTTGTTCTCTAGAAAATGGTTGATGTGTTTGTTTGGCACCGCGGGGGCGTGGTTTTTATTGGACGTTGCTTTTTATGGTAACGGGATTTCATCGGTGATGATTATCAACGCGGTGCATCCGCATGCGACTTTGCTTGCACACACCATGATTTCTGCCGCATTATTTTTAGTTTTTGCGGTGCCGGGTTATGCGCTCGCTGCAAAATATGTCGATAAAATTGGCAGAAAACCGCTGCAATATGGTGGATTTTTCATGATGGCATTGATTTATGCATTGATTGCGTGGATTCCCGATTTGCAAAATATTGTTCCCTTGTTTATTGCGTTATTTGGTATTAGTTTTTTCTTTGTGAATTTTGGGCCCAACACCACGACGTTTTTAATTCCCTCCGAAATTTATCCGACTCACATTCGTGCGCGTGCGCATGGCATTTCTGCTGCAGTGGGAAAATTGGGCGCGTTTTTGGGTGCATTTGCATTACCATTTTTTTTAAAATCGTGCGGTGTGAGTGCGACGATGGGATTTATGGCGGGCGTTGCCGCTCTCGGTATTTTGATAACGATATTGATACCTGAAATGAAAAATAAATCGTTGACGGAAAGTGAGATGTAGTACCGCTCACTCACGTTCGCGGCTCCGATTATTGAAGTGGGGATCGCGCGCGTTAGCAAGCGGTATTTTACTGAATTTTTTTCAATATATTTTCTAATAATTTCATTCGCGCTGCCGGATCTTCACATGACTTAAATCGCAGTACGTTTTTTCCAGCCAGCTGATAATTTTTGTATTCTTTTTGAATTAAATTGATAATAATCGCGGGATCAACATGGGGTTTTTCGTTAAAATGTATCCAGCCAAATTCTTTATTCATTTCAATTTTATGAACGCCTAATTTTTTCGCGATGATTTTTAATTGTGTGATCTGAAATAAATACTGCGCGGGCTCGGGCAATAATCCAAAGCGATCAATCATTTCTGATTGAATATCGTGAATTTCTTTTTCTGAATTACATTCGGATAATCGTTTATACAACGTGAGTCGTGTGTGCACATCGTGAATATAATTTTCAGGAAATAACGCACTGATGCGTAAATTGATTTCCGTATCTGCGGGGCGTGCGAATGTTTCTGGTGGTTTTTTGCCAGCTTTCAATGCGTTCACGGTTTCATCTAACAATTCCATATATAAACTAAAACCGATGGCTTCCATGTGACCACTTTGCGATTCACCCAGCAATTCACCAGCCCCTCGAATTTCTAAATCATAGGTGGCTAATTGAAATCCCACACCCAAATCTTCTAATTCGGCAATCGCATCCAAACGCTTTTCAGCTTCTGACGTCAGCGTTTTTAAACTCGGAACAAGCAAGTAAGCGTAGGCTTGGTGATGCGATCGACCAACACGTCCGCGAATTTGATGCAATTGCGCCAAACCAAATTGATTCGCGTCATTGATGATAATCGTATTCGCTGATGGAATGTCGATGCCTGATTCAATAATAGTGGAGCAAATCAATAATTGAAAACGTTGATGATAAAAATCACCCATGGTTTTTTCGAGTTGTCGCTCCGGCATTTGCCCGTTAGCAATTGCCATGCTCGCTTCTGGAATTAATTTTCGTAATTTTTCTTGCATGAGCGGCATGGTTTTCACTTCGTTATGTAGAAAATATACTTGCCCGCCACGCATTAATTCGCGCAACACCACTTCACGGATTAATGCTGAATCGTATTCGTGTACGAATGTTTTAATAGACAAACGTTTTGCGGGCGGTGTTGCGATGATGGATAAATCTCTCAAACCACTCATCGATAAATTGAGTGTGCGCGGAATCGGTGTTGCGGTTAGCGTCAAAATATCCACGTGCGCACGCAATGATTTTATTTTTTCTTTTTGTTGCACACCAAAACGATGCTCTTCGTCAATTACAAGCAAACCCAAATCTTGAAATCGAATTTGCTGATTCAATAATTTGTGTGTGCCAACGACAATATCTACTTTTCCATTTTTAATTTTTTCAATAATGTCGTTTTGTTCCTTGGTAGATTGCGAGCGTGACATTAATTCTATTTTAATAGGCCACGGCGCAAAACGATTGCGAAAATTTTCCACGTGCTGATTGGCAAGCAGCGTCGTTGGCACCAATATAACCACTTGTTTTCCGGATGAAACCGCAAGAAATGCAGCTTGCATTGCCACTTCTGTTTTTCCAAAACCCACATCGCCGCAAATTAATCTGTCCATACATTTGGGTTGTGTCATATCTTCAATGACCGCGTTGATGGCTTGTGTTTGATCATCTGTTTCTTCAAACGGAAATGCGCGTCGAAATGTTAAAAAATCTTCGTTTGGCTTTGCAAAAGAAAATCCAGTGGCAGCTTGTCGCTCACTATAAATTACCAATAATTCGGCAGCAACATCACGAATTTTTGCGATCGCTTTTCGTTTTGTTTTTTCCCATTGCGGTGCGCCTAATTTATTTAAAGGCGTTGATTCGGTTTGTGCGGCAGAATAGCGGCTTAAACCATGCAGCGATTGAATGGGCACATAAATGCGATCTTGATCGGCGTATTCTAGTGTGACGTACTCTGATTCCACGTCATCTGTTTTTATTTTTTCAAGTCCAATATATTTTCCGATTCCGTGATCGATGTGAACGACTAAATCATTGGTTTGTAATTCCGCCAAACTTTTGATAAGCGTTGCGGGATCCTGCGCAGATTTTTTTTGGCGACGCGCGGGAATAACAGTGTAGCCAAATAATTGCGTTTCGGTGATCAATACAATTTTTTCTGCTTTCAGCCACAGCGGTTCTGAAATGGGTGCGATGGTGATGGCTAATTTCTCAGAGTGTTGCAAAAAATCTTTCCATGAATCGAGATACGTCAGTGGAATATGATGACGCAAAAATAATTCATGCAAAATTTCTCGCCGACCAGCGGATTCCGCACAAATTAACACACGATCAGCGTGAGTTTCCAAAAAATTTTGTAAGAGTTTGAGCGGTAATTTATCGCGATGATGAATTTGCATATCTGGGAATTCAGACGATTCTTTTTTTTCAACACGAATTTTGCAAAAATTTTTGAGTTGCAAAAAAAATGAATTCACCGGAATAAAAACGGATGTGGGTTCAAGGAGTGGACGAGCGCTATCTACATTGTATTGTGTATATCGTGTTTGCACTTCATTCCAGAATTGCGTTACTTTGTCAGATAATTCATTGAAAAAAATAATGTGAGTATCGCGGGGTAAATAATTAAAAAAAGTATCTGTTTTTTCGAAAAATAAGGGTAAGTAATATTCAATGCCCGCAATTGGCTGGCCTTTACTGACGTGTTGATACGCGGGCGATTCTGCGGGATTTCCAGAAAATTGTGCGCGCCAGGCTTGACGAAAATGCGTGATAGCGTCTTCGGTCAACGGATATTCGTGCGCGGGCAATAAATTTATTTTCTGAATTTTTTCGACTGATTTTTGTGTGTCAACGTCAAAAGTGCGTATGCTCTCGATAGTGTCGTCGAATAACTCCACGCGATAGGGTGAGCTACTTCCCATGGGAAAAATATCGATGATAGCGCCGCGCACGGCAAATTCTCCGTGTTCGACTACTTGTTCCACGTGACGATAACCGCTTTGCGCAAGCGCTGTTTGTGTTTGCGTTAAATCCAGTGTGTCGCCGCAGGACCAACGCAACGCGTATTGCTGTAAAAAAGATGTTGGTGGCAAACGATGCATCAGGGTGGATACGGCTGCAATCACAACACCGTGCGTGAGCTTTGGTAATTGCGCGAGTAGCGATAATCGATCAGAGATTAAATCTTTGTGCGGCGAAAAATGATCATACGGTAATGTTTCGCGATCGGGAAATAAATAAACTGGAACAGATTCTGTTTTTAAAAAAAATTGCAATTCTTCACAATATTTTTCAGCCGAATGCACATCGGACGTGATCAACACCAGCAATTTTTTTTGAGTCACCAGTAAATTTGCGATGGCGAGCGATACTGCGGCGCCGGATAAATTTTCCCAGCGAAGATCGGTATCGTCTGCTTTGGGAAGTGGTGGGTGGAGAGGGTTGATGTTCATTTTTTCAATCGCGCGGAAAAAGTTTCGCAATTGGATTGGGAGAAAGCCATAAAATTAATGCATCATCGATGTGTTTCATCTGTTCTTTGGTGAGCACGCCAATTTTTTGATGAATTTTACTGCGTTTTTGCGTGGTAATTTTGTCTATCATAACCTGAGAAGTTTTTTTTAAACCATTTTGTTTATTGGCCGTTATTAAAATTCGAAACAAGGGTGTTTCACATAAATGAGTGGTGACGGGGCATAGGGTAATGGTCTCATGAGTTTTGTTAAACAAATCAGATTGCACAACAACAGCGGGACGGGGCTTTCCGCAATCGCCGGTTAAAACACACACAACCACATCACCCCTTTGCATTAGTCATCCCATCCAGTTGTATCGCTGTTGTCTTCCCATATTTTAGTTTCTTCTGAGTCATCTGTTTGGGATGCCAAGATGGATTGCCTTTGCGCTTCTTTTGCAAGTAGCGTGAAACGCAGGTCTTCTAAATATTTTTCGAGCGCGTGTATGATAATCCAATTGATGCCTCGGTGTAAGTTGTTTGCTGCCTCGTCTAATTGGGTACGCAATTCCGCGGGGAGGCGAACGCTGGTGGTTGTGCTGCGGTTCATAGGTCACCTGATTTCAAATTGTATTACTTTGTGTGACAATTATAGTACAGACGATCAAAGTTTTCCAGCATTAGTCCACTCTCTGCTGGTCGCACTATGTCTGTTACGTTGGAGCGTCTCTGATTTTTTTAAAAAATCAAGCGATGTTACAATGGCATCCAGTTTTTTTGTTGTCTTCTTTGGCGTCGCTCTTTTTGGGTGCAGGTTTTGGCATCAAGCGATGTGGATTTGTTGAGAGATTTTTCATTGCTTCCGCTGTCAGACGCGCTGCTGCTACTTTTTCCGCCGCCGCTTTCGCTTCGGCTTCTTCTTTGGCTTTTTGTGCCGCTTCTGTTTCTTCCCGGGCTTTTCGTTCTGCTTCTACTTTTGCTTTTGCTTCACGATCAGCTTGTGCTTTTGCACGGGCTTCCCCAACTTTTTTTTGCGCTTCTTCTAATTTTTGTTGCGCCTCAATTTCTTCATTGGTTGGCGTTGGGAGGGGTGGTGTGTGCGTTTCTTGTCTTTCCATCGGTGAAGAATGAGTAGGTGATCGCGTCATGGTCGGTATCCTTGTGTTGTGATTGGGCTTCTAAAATCTAGATAAATTGAATGGGGTTGTCAACTGGGCGTACCGTTCTCTGATGGTCGCGGCTCCGATTGAGATGAGATTATTCCTCCACCAACACAAACATCTCTATCGTAAAAAACGATCGATTGTCCTGGTGTGATCGCGCGCTGCGACTCCTGAAAAATAACGCGCGCGGTTTGATTTTCTAGTAATTCAACGTGACACGCTTGGTCTGTTTGGCGATAGCGAATTTTTGCAGCGCAACTGCAATTTCTCGGGGCAACGCCTGAAATCCAATGTAATTTTTCTGCAAGTAATATATTTGAAAATAACGCGGGATGATCGTGACCTTGCGCGACGATGAGTTCGTTGTCGGGGATGTTTTTGCTGATGACGTACCAAGGGAAGTGTGAGTGTGAGTGTGACATTCCACCAATTCGCAATCCTTTGCGTTGCCCTAGCGTATAAAACATTAATCCTCCATGCTTTCCAATTATTTTTCCATCGATAGTTCTGATGTTGCCAGGTTTTGCGAGCACAAAATTTTTTAAAAATTCAGAAAATTTTCGCTCACCGATAAAACAAATACCGGTGCTGTCTTTTTTTTCCGCATTGAATAATTTTGCTTTTTTAGCGATTGCGCGCACTTCTGGTTTTTTTAATTCACCGAGTGGAAATAATGCGCGTGATAATTTTTCTTGCGAGAGCGTATACAAAAAATAAGTTTGATCTTTATTGAGATCTTTTGCTTTCAGTAATTGATGATTGTGAATGCGCGCGTAGTGACCTGTCGCTAAAAAATCAGCGCCCAATTGCAATGCGTGTTTTAAAAATACATCGAACTTGATGTATTGATTGCACCAGATGTCGGGATTGGGTGTGCGACCAGCGACCCATTCATCCAAGCAATATTGAAAAACCGCATCCCAATATTCCTTGGAAAAATTGACGAGATGAAAGGGGATTTGCAATTGATCGCAGACTTTTTTTGCGTCTGTTAAATCTTGTTCGGCGCTGCAATAGGGATCGTCTTTTTCCGCCATCCAATTTTGCATGTAGCAGCCGGCCACATCGTAGCCTTGTTCTTTTAGCAACAATGCGCTGACGGCGGAATCCACACCACCCGATAATCCGACGATGATCTTGATTGGTTTCATGTGGCGAAGTATACGGTTTTTGATGATTTTTTTACACTCACGCCCAATAAATTGATTTAAAGCACTTTTCATGACGTCAGGTGCACTTAAGATTCATCTTCTATACTCAACGTTAGGTAGCAGTTGAAAAGGGTGGGTTATGCCAAGAGATGATGACGCAGACTCAAGCGAGTCGTTTCAGGATGAATATCCTGCGGGTGGGGCTAATCAGACGGTAGAACCGCCATCTGTTCCGTACAGTAAGCTGCCACAGCAACCAACAGTTCGTTCTGATACGATTTCTACTGCAGATCCGAACATTATTCAGTCTGCAGAACAAGAACAATATAGTGCTGTGGATGTAGATCAGGTGATTTGGTCATCCCACCTGATTGGCAGCTCGTTTACCTCTGTACCTTTTCATGGGCATGCGCATGGGGCAAGGTCGGAATTACTTACTTTGCATTTTCATAAGATGATTAATGAGCTCGGCGAGCGCAACAGCAGTATGGTGATTGTTCATCCAACTGTTTACACAAAACCGAATGATCTCGAACACCTTCTTGAGCAGCATATTTCCAGAGGTTTGAAAGCGTTAGAAGATGGTAAAATGGATACAAGCAATTGTAAAATTATTCACATTGTTCCCGATGTTGTTGAAGGAATAATTGAAAAACATATTCGCTTGCGTGTTATCGAGCAAAACCTGGCAGACAAGGAGAACATTGTGACTTGCTTGGGATCGAAAACAGCCAATCATCTTTTCGATCCAAAAAGTGTTGGTGGTCCGCAAAACGTGGGCGATATCGTTAATTGTGGTCGTTATGTTTCCGCGATGGCGATTCAAGCGGCGGGATTGGCAATAGATGGTATTCCAATTTCGACGAACACCCTGAAAGCCAGCCCCGCAATAGAAAGGGCATTGCATTTTAATACACTGGAAGACGCAAAAAAAGGCCTTCATTTTGCTTATGTAGGACCGGCGATGGATCAGTTTCCGGAAAGTATTATCTGGGAAAATGTGCAAAAAATACGGTGTTTGATGATGGAATATCAAGCGCGCATTGAGCAAGATAGACCTTTTCATGGCACCAATGTAACACCGGCGAAGGATGGATATGGGAAGGCGTCGCTGTTCACATCGTGTTTTGGTACGTTTACTCGAGCATTTACGGCAAAGGAAAAATTAGAGGCTGCAGCTGCTTTTTTGAATGTGATGGTGATAGGCAAAGCTGAATCAAGCGCGCCACTTGATTTAGCTGCATTATCGAAAAATCAAGAGTATAAAACCGTCAGTTGCGATTTTTCAAAAGCGCCTAAATATAAAGCTGCCAATCAAGGCGAGCTTGGAAAGTGTGTCAATGCAATTATCAAAGCACAAGCACGATTGCAGTATACAAATGAGATGAAAGAAAAAGCTGCGCCGAAGGATCCAAGTCCGTTTTGATGCGCCACTCACCCAGTTTAATTTATTATATGGTTGGCATTTTAATTTAAACTAGTTTAAATAATATGTGGGGTGTGCGATGCGCGAAGTTGCCGCTTTTGATGCAAAAACGCATTTGTCAAAGCTATTGGATCGTGCTGATCATGGTGAATCGTTTGCGATTACCAAGCATGGCCGAGTGGTCGCTTTATTGATCCCAGCCATTCATAAACCCAAATTAGCGTTTACAGAGGTCGTTTCTGGCATCATGAAATTACGCCAGAAGATTGCTAAACGCGGTATAAAAATGACTTTGCAGGATGTTGATGAATTCAAAAAGAGTGGTCGTCGAGTTTAAAGAATTTTTATCAGCGTTATCGATTCAGATTGATCATGATACTTCCGTTAAAGCCATGGGAAGTATTTATACGCTTGCAAAAACAGAGCATTTAACCGTGTACGATGCAGCTTATCTCGAAATTGCTGTTCGAGAAAATATCGCTTTGGCGACGTTTGATCAAGCATTAAAAAATGCAGCAAAGCGCCAAGGGGTGATGCTAATCGTTTGAAGACTGTTTACTAATGTTCACCGCATTGTTTAATTAGTACTTCCAAAGGCAGTCTAAAAATGGAATAATAGATTCCATAAATGCTGCGTAAATGGAAGTGTGACTGCCAATATGCCTAGTAAGCTGATTCATCGATTTTTTCAAGACCCGGGCACCCACTATTTTCTATTCGGTCCACGTGGCACGGGCAAATCCACTTGGATTACAGAGCATTATGGCGATCGTTGTTTGTTGATCGACATGCTGCAGCCTGACGTTTTTCGTTACTATCAAGCAAAACCAGAGCGTTTGTATGACACCGTTAAGGCGCATTCAGATCGGCATGTGATTGTGATTGATGAAGTAGAAAAAGTACCTGATGTGTTGACGGTGGTGCATAGTTTGATTGAAAAAAAATTAAATAAGCATTTCGTGTTGACGGGATCTTCAGCGCGAAAATTAAAACGTTCGGGTGTTGATTTGTTGGGTGGTCGCGCATTATTACGTCACATGCATCCGTTTATGGCAGCTGAATTGCAAACCTCTTTTGATTTATCTTCTGCGTTAAAAATAGGTTTATTGCCATTAATACTGGGTGCAAAGAATTCAGAAAATCAACTCAAAGCTTACATCAATACTTATTTACAGCTTGAGGTGCAATCTGAAGGTTTAGTCAGAAATATTGGTGATTTTGTGCGATTTTTAGAAGCCATTAGCTTTTCGCACGCATCGTTATTGAATATCAGCAATGTAGCTAGAGAATGTGAAGTAGAGCGAAAAACGGTGGCAGGTTACGTGAGTATTTTGGAAGATTTGTTGTTGTCTTTTCAGGTGTCTGTTTTTTCAAAACGCGCCAAACGACAATTGATTCAGCATACTAAGTTTTATTTATTCGATGCAGGTGTTTATCAATCACTGAGACCAGCTGGCCCTATTGATACGGCAGAAGAAATGCAAGGGGCAGCATTGGAAGGTTTGGTCGCACAGCATTTAAGAGCTTGGATAGATTATTCTAATAACGATTGTCAACTTTACTTTTGGCGTACTAAAAGTGGTGTTGAAGTTGATTTTGTCGTGTATGGTCCGAAGCAATTTATTGCGATTGAAGTTAAAAATGCTACCCAAGCGCATTCAAAAGATATGCGCGGGTTAAAATCTTTTAAAGAAGACTATCCAGAGGCGCAAATAGTATTGCTGTATCGTGGAAAAACAAAGACGATGGTGGATGGTATTTTGTGTTTACCCTGCGATGAATTTTTGAAAAATTTGTATCCTGGTAAGTTGATTTCTGCTCGCTAACGCGCGCGGCTTTGATTTATTTCTGACACGTGTATACTCTCACGACACCACACAACGCTATTCGTACATCATGAACATCATGCAACATAATCTCCTTAATTTTTCGCGCAAAGGATTAACGGCGTTGATGCAATCGATGGGCGAGCCTCAATTTCGCGCCACACAATTGACGCAGTGGATACATCAACGCGGCGTCATGAATTTTGATGACATGAGTAATTTGAGTAAATTATTTCGTGAAAAATTAAAAGCAGAGACGTGCATTACCTTGTTAGAAACGATTTCAGATCAAACATCGAGTGATGGCACACGCAAATTTTTGTTTCGCTTATATGATGGCAATGCGATTGAAACCGTTTTTATTCCTGAAAAAACGCGCGGGACATTATGCGTTTCGTCACAAGTCGGTTGCGCATTGAATTGCTCTTTTTGTTCTACCGGCAAGGAAGGTTTTAATCGCAATTTATCGCTGGCAGAAATTATTGGCCAAGTGTTTTTGGTGCGCGATAAATTAAAAGACAAACCTAGGCTGACTATCACCAATGTGGTGATGATGGGAATGGGCGAGCCCTTACTCAATTATCCGCCAGTGATTGAAGCAATGGATTTGATGACGCACGATTTAGCGTATGGATTGTCGAAATATCGTGTGACGTTAAGTACGTCAGGCGTTGTGCCGATGATGTTGCAATTAAAAAAAGATTCACCGGTGTCGCTCGCAGTTTCTTTGCATGCACCGACCAATGAATTACGTGAGCAATTGGTGCCGATCAATAAAAAATATCCGCTGGAAGTGTTGATGCCAGTGTGCCGCAATTATTTTCCAGCTGATTCTAAGCGCTGCATTGTGTTTGAATACGTGATGTTAAAAAATATTAACGACAGTTTGACGCACGCAAAACAATTGATTCGTTTGCTCGATAATATGCCGTGCAAAGTGAATTTAATTCCGTTTAATCCATTTCCAAAAACGAATTACGTGTGTTCCGATATGGAAACCATTTTGGCATTTCAAAATCGCTTAACTGCAGCGGGGATTAAAACTTGGATACGTAAAACGCGTGGCGAAGATATTGACGGCGCTTGCGGGCAATTGGCAGGGGATTTTACGGATCGCACGGGGCGACACGCAAGATGGAAAAAGACGGGAAAGTTGGTGATCGAGGATTGCGCGTAAAGAAATAACGCGTTACAGTAACTCGAAATTATTTTTAGAGCCTGTTTAAGATCTCTGGGCTCAAGCGAAAATGACGATGTTCGAGTGGAAATAGATGAAAATTTGAGGTTAATATTCTTTAATCTTAACCGAAAAATTTCATTTATTGACACCGAATAGCGTCATTTGCAGCGAGTCAAGAGATTTTAAACAGGCTCTTATGTTTGAGGTGATCATGAGTTTTTTATCATTACTTGGTATTTCCACAGCACAAGCAGCGACGACTGCGGCTGCAACAGCGCCTGCAACGGCGGGGCATCCTACCGGAGGTAGTTTGTTGTCGATGTTGCCCATGCTGATCGCATTCATCGCGATTTTTTATTTTTTAATGGTGCGCCCGCAAACCAAACGCGCGAAAGAGCATCGTCAACTGATGAGCAGCCTCATGATTGGCGATGAAGTGTTAACGTCGGGCGGCGTGATTGGTCGCTTGTCAAAATTGCGCGACACTTATGTGGTGTTGACGATTGCGAAAGGGGTCGAGATGACTTTTCAACGCAACGCAATTGCTGGAGTGTTGCCCAAAGGGACTTTGGAATCGATTGAATGAATCAATATCCGCTCTGGCGATATTTTTTAATCGCTTTTTTGATTATTTTTGGCGTGATTTATGCAGCGCCTAATTTGTATGGCACAGATCCCGCTATTCAAGTGCAGCCCAAATCGGGGCAAGCGGTTTCCGCTGACGACATCAATAAAATTCAGCAAACGCTGCAATCGCAATCAATAATCGCTTCTGCAATCACGCAACAACCTACCGGTTTGCTCATTCGTTTCAAAGATACAGAAGATCAATTGAAAGCGCAGGGCTATGTGCAAGCGGTCATGGGGGATGCAGATACAGTGGCGCTCAATTTAGCGCCGAAGACGCCGCATTGGTTGCGCGCATTGGGTGCGGAACCAATGAAATTGGGTTTGGATTTGCGTGGCGGCATTCATTTTTTATTTCGCGTGGATACGCAAGCCATGTTGTCAGAACGATTGAATGCCGACACACACGCCATTGGTGATACATTGCGAAAGGCTGACATTCGTTATGCGCACATCGCGTTGCTGCCGCAAGATTTGAAAAAAAATTCTGAAGGGGGTGTTAGCATTGTGTTTCGCGATGCAAGTGATCGCGATCGTGCATTGTCTCTGTTGCAACGCCAAGGTGAATACGCGGATTATCAATTTTCATCGACACAACAAAATGATCGCTATTTTGTGCAAGCGGTTTTATCGGTGGCAGCTGCAACCGCATTGCAAGAACAAGCGGTCACGCAAAATTTAACGACGCTGCGCAATCGCGTGAATGAATTGGGTGTGAGTGAGCCTGTGATTCAGCAACAGGGTCGTGATCAAATTAGCGTTGATTTGCCCGGCATCCAAGACACTGCGCGTGCGAAAGAAATTATCGGTAAAGTCGCGATGGTGCGTTTTCAATTAGTCGATGTAGAACACGATCCGCTGGTTGCAGCGAATACCGGCGTTATTCCGTTTGGCGATACGTTATATCAACTTGATGGTCGACCGTATTTGGTAAAAGATGATGTGGTGTTGAGCGGAAAATCAATTTTAAATGCGTCATCGATTACGGGCGATGACGGTAGGCCGGCAGTCAGTATTCGCGCGGGCGGCGGTGAGATTTCCCGCTTCAATCGCATCACGGGTGAGAACATTGGAAGACCGATGGCGACGGTTTATATCGAAACGAAAGCGGTGCAACATATTGTCAATGGGAAAATAGAAATCACTCAACAACAATTTCCAAAAATTATCAGCGTTGCGACGATTAACAGCGCACTTGCCAACACATTTGAAATTGATGACATGGAATCGGATTATGCTGCGAAAAATTTGGCGTTGTTGTTGCGATCGGGTGCATACACGGCGCCGATTGTGCCGATTTCAGAGCGCACGATTGGTCCGAGCTTAGGAAAAGAAAATATTCACACGGGCACGCTCGCGTGCGAAGTGGGTTTGTTGATTGTCGTGATCTTCATGTTGTTTTATTATCACTTGTTTGGATTGGTGGCGGATGCCGCAGTCCTCTTAAACGTAGTATTTATTGTGGCGATTATGTCGTTGTTGGGTGCGACGATGACCTTGCCTGGGATCGCCGCAATTGTGTTGACTGTTGGCATGGCGGTTGATGCAAATGTGTTAATCAATGAGCGCATTCGCGAAGAATTGCGCAATGGTGTAACGCCGCAAGCAAGTATTTATGCGGGTTACGAACGCGCATTTGTGACGATCGTTGATGCGAATGTCACCACATTGATTGTCGCTGTTATTTTATTTGCGCTTGGTACGGGTTCAGTACAGGGATTTGCAGTGACATTAATTATTGGTTTGCTGACTTCGATGGTGACCGCGATTTTCTTTACGCGCGCGATTATCAATTTAATTTATGGCAAGCAGCAGCGTATTGAAAAATTATCTATCGGGATTAGGGTCTAAAATTAGCGTAGGATTTTATCGTGGAATTTTTTAAAGCGAAACCCTCTATCCCATTCATGAAGCAACGTTGGCTAGCTGCTGCAATTTCCGGCGTTATTTTTTTATGTTCCATTGTGTCACTCAGTTTTCATGGCTTGAATTTAGGGTTGGATTTTACAGGTGGCACGCAAGCGGAAGTGGCATTCACCCAAACTATTTCAGCCAACACATTGCGCCAACAGTTGATTGATGCAGGATTCCATCAAGCGACAGTGCAAGCGTTTGCAAAATCAAACAACGCCGACAATGCATTTTCAGTGCGCGTGGGGTTGCGCCCTTCGTTGACGCAAGAACAATTGAAAGCGCAATTGTTGCAAGCGATGCCGGGTGCCACTATTAATTCACTGGAATATATTGGCCCAACCGTGGGCAAGCAATTACTGACGAATGGAATTTTGGCTGTTGTGCTCGCGTTTGTGGGTACGATGATTTATATCGCGTTGCGTTTTGAATATCGATTTGCATTGAGTGCGGCGATCGCATTGGTGCACGATCCTGTTTTAATTCTCGGTGTGTTTTCGTTTTTCCATTTAGAATTTAATATGATTGTGTTGACAGCGTTGCTCACCGTGATTGGCTATTCGCTGAATGATACGATTGTGGTTTACGATCGCGTGCGTGAAAACTTTCGTAAAATTCGCCAATTGCCACCGCTTGAAATTATGGACCTATCGATCAATCAAACATTATCTCGAACCATTATGACATCAGGTTTGACATTAATCGTGGTGATTGCATTATTTGTTTATGGTGGGCAGAGCGTGCATGGGTTTTCACTTGCGCTGATTATCGGCATCGTTGTCGGTACTTATTCGTCTATTTATGTTGCTGGATCATTGGCGGTTGCATTTGGTCTGACGCGCTCCAGTTTGATTCCGCAGCAGCGAGTTGTGGACGATAGGCCGTAATAAATTAGCGGAGATCTTAAACGGGCTCTAATGCGTTGGTGCACGAAGCAGTTTTTATAAAATTATCCAGTGTTTCGCAAAATGTCTGTGCATTGTCAGGATCACGAAATACGTCACTTCCATCAGCATTTTTTATGATACGAGCTAAAGCCAGGCGCGCTAATATTGATTCTTCGGTTGAGAAGTAGGGCGCTGACTCACGATTCGCCGCCAATTTTCTAAAAAATTCAGATCCATCTGATCGCGTTCTTTTTTGACATGCAATCACTCGAGTTGTGATGAGTGTATCAAATGCAGACCTTATTTTTTCTTCTAGTAGGGCATCTCGCTTTCCTGGATTTAAATAATAATGCGCTAGCACGTCATTCATTTCCACGACAGCCGTTTGTTGGGATTCTGTGGCATTTTTTGGCATCGGCAATCTGGGTATAAAATATTGCATTGCTTCAGAGGTGATTTGCAATCGAATATCTATCGAAAGAATATTTTCTTGCGTGGCCAGTTTTGGAAAAAGCACCATGAGAGAACAAAGCGTTGATAGCATGTTGTGTCGAATCTGAAAACTTGCATTTCTACTTCCATCGCTTACTTTTTTGAGTAGTTTGTTGACAATGGATTCTAATTGATGCTGATGATCACTCGATAAATAAGGCACAATTGTTGCGATCGCATCGCTTACGGCTTCGCAAATTTCTACGGACAATATATCATTACCGTTTTCACTCATTAATTTTGCTAATAGTGTATTGACCATTGGCGTTAATTGATTCTTTGGTAAACGAGGCGCGATTATCGCAAGCAAACGGCACGCGACTATATGAACATACGCGCAATATATATCCTCTTCGTTATTTAATTTTGCGATGAGTGCGTTGGCAACGCGCATCAGTTGCTCGTCTGACAAATCAGGCACGATTTCTCTGAGTGTTTTGCCCGCAAGTTGGCGAGCATCCCAATAACCTCCATCTTCATTGCTTAATCTTGCTAACGATTCACTGATCGTTGACTCCAGTTGATCGTTTGACACGCGAGGTGCCGTTGTCGCGGGCGTGTTGTATCTGGACCTGAAAGTATCCCACAGTTCATCTGACTTTGGTCCGTCTTCTTTTCTGTAACTTGAAATTAACTGGTATAGCTGTGTGTTGGTTGCAGCTTTTTTATGCCGCATGGCACGATCTATCAATATTTTTATTCTGACAGGAAAACCCAAATGAGGTTGTTGCAGTAATGCCAACGTTGAGTGTGCCAGTGTTTTTTGTTTTAAAATAAAAGAATTCGGTATACCAGATCGTTCTAACAATTTTTCTGTCAACGCTTTTTGTATTGCTATTCTTGAGATATTTATTAACGCAGTGAATGCGAATTGAAACTCGTCATCTGTTAAAAAATTCAGAGTATAGCCAAAAATATCGGGTAGGTTAAAAAGTTGTGGTAATCGGTTCCTCATAAATACCCGATCAATGCCTCATGCATCTTCAAACTGCCGGCAACAATATTTCCATTTTCCAAAAATGTAGAGCCATTATTAAAATCCGTTACTTTTCCGCCAGCTTCTTGAATCATTAAAACACCTGCGGCGATATCCCAAATTTTTAAATTGGATTCCCAATAACCATCCAATCTTCCTGCGGCAACATACGCTAAGTCGAGCGCTGCGGAACCGGCGCGGCGAATGTCTCGACAATGCATAAATACTTTTTCGAAAGTCGCTAAGTAGGGTTTGATATGTTTTGCTTTGTCGCAAAAAGGAAATCCAGTGGCGATTAAAGCGTCGCTTAATTTTTTTGTGGGGCTAACGCGCATGCGGCGATTGTTGACGTAGGCACCTTGTCCGCGTGTGGCAGTAAATAATTCTTGACGAATGGGGTCATAAATCACGCCAAACTCAATTTGATTTTTTTTCATCACGGCAATAGAGATCGCAAAATGCATAAAACCACGCATAAAATTCGCGGTGCCGTCGATGGGGTCGATGATCCAGGTGTATTCTGATTTTTCGTTGCCGAGCGCGCCACTTTCTTCGCAAATGATCGCGTGATCCGGATACATTTTTTGAATTGTTTCGATAATAATAGCTTCGGATTGCTGATCCGCTTGCGTTACATAATCATTTTCTTGTTTGCAAGATGCTTGGATTTTATCGGGCTCGTCGACGTAACGCAAAATCGCGCGGCTCGCTTTTCGCGCGGCTTGAGTGGCGATATTTAAAATGGGATTCATCATGGTGCGCGCAGCATAACAAACTTTAGTTGGAATAACATCTAAAAACGCACTTGCTACACGTGGCTTTGCCACGTTGCGCGCGTGCTTCTTTACCTGATTGTATTGGAAAATTTAATGCTCTCTTAATGAAACAATGTTAGCATAGTCGGAAGTTCATCTCACTTTAAGGGTGAAAACATGGGTGTTGGCAGTCTTTTAAAAAGAACGGTCAAAGCAAATACCAACGTATCGGCTTGGTCGTCATGGGATGCGGTGCGTAACAGTGCGGGCGTTGTCATGAGTTTTGCTCGCAGCTTAAAACCGCAAGCAGTAACGCTTGAACAAGAAACTTTTGAAGAAGCAGTGCGGCGTTATCAGTTAACGGAAGCGCAATTGCAGCATCGAATGAACTCTTATTATCGAGTTGCTATTTTGTGCGCGATATTGGCTGTCGCAGCACTGACGTGGATGGTATTTCTTTTTGTGAAAGCGATGATTTTTCCGGGAATTGCTGCGCTGTCATTGGCGCTGTTGATGTTTGCCTATTCGTTTTCCGAGCATTTTCGGTATTTTTTGATTCGGGAGCGTCGCTTGGGTTGCACCATGAGCGAGTGGTTTTTTTCTTTATTTGGTCGCAAGAGGTCAAATACACATGAGTAACTTAATAAGTCGTATTTTCACCGCATTGGTTTTACTGTTCATGGCGAGCGCTGCATTTGCTGGCGCCGATCAAGATGCAATTTCGCAAGCTCATGCGTTTGCGAAACATTTGCATCCCCCGTTGACTGACTATTCTGTTGCTTATTTGGGCCAGATTTTTGGCACCGTTGGTAATGTGCTGGCGGGTACGAGTGGCGAAGTCCTCGGCACCATGTTTAAAATTTTCAACGAAGGCGTTTTAGTGGTGGCGGTGATGTGGCTGGGATATACGACGGTCACAATTGCGCTGCGGGCATCGCATGAAGGCTCTTTCATGGGTCAAAATCGCAACATTGGGGTTGTGTTTTTGCGCGTTGCGATTGGCTTTGGATTGTTGCTCCCATCATCGGCGACAGGGTATTCGCTGTTGCAAGTTATTTTTATGAAAATCGTGGTGCAAGGTGTTGGCCTTGCAGATCAAACATGGGATGCCGCATTGAATTATCTAAAACATGGTGGTTCGCTTTACATTCCCCCAGCCACCATTTCTACTGATCAAGACATTCTTGCCGCCGCCATTGGGACTAGTGCTGCACAAGGTCAATTGGCGTCAGCGGCACAGATTTTTCAAAACGAAGTATGCATGGAAAAAAGCGAGCAGTGGAAACAACACGAATTGAGTCAGACCGGTCAAAACACGAGTTCGGGTTCATCGATCATTTCATCGGCTGCAGAAAATTATGTTTCTCCGTATCGCCCTATTTTCGATGAAAATGCGGGTATGGTTTATTTTCCTGGCGCTACAGATCCTTCTAACACGACCACGGGTTCTTCTTGCGGAACTGCAACGAGTTATTATGTTTCAAGCGGACAAGCAAATGCGTCGGGAGGATGGTCATCTGGCCAACAAGCGGCGTTCAAAGCGTACAGCTTTTCTGCGTTAAAACAGATGACGTTGTCTTTGATTCCTGCAGTGACAGAGTATGTTAGTGAGCAAAATCAAAATGCAACCACCCCAAGTCAAGGATTGAGTACAACAGTGACGCGGCAAGTTTTTACTGCATTGCTTGCTTACGTTAACTTGATGACGCCTTATCAGTCCTTGTTGTCACAAGGATCACAAGCGAATAGCGCCGATGCTTTCATACAAGCTGCAAAAGCCCAAGGTTGGATTATGGCGGGTGGCTTTTTTTGGGATGTAGAGCAGACAAATAAACATGCGCAGGCGCAGTCAGTAAGTAGCTTATTGCCGACTACGGTAACGCCCCCAACTATTTACAATAAACACAAAACGGATCTTGACAATGCAGCTACGGCGATCACTGCAACGCCCACGATGACACAATTAAATTCAGATTGGGCGGAATATGTAGGTGCAGAGCAAAATACAGTGACAAGTTCGAGCGGATCAACGGGCGGCGGATTGCTCGGTCATATTGCTTCGAGCGGGCTCAGTAATTTGGCTCAGGCATGGTATGACACAGGCAACGACAGTAGCCAGTTCCATGAATACAACCCAATCTCTGTTTTAATGGGTATGGGTGGTAGGCTTCTAACTGCCGTGGTTTCTATGTGGATTGCCGCGATTTCACTTTCAACAATTGGTGCTATTGCGGCCGGATGGTGCAGCGGAAAATTCCCTGCGGCAGGTGTCTTTAACGCCATCATGAGCTGGGTCAAGAGTATTATCATGTTGATTAGCTCTGCGATATTAGTGCCGGGTGCGATTCTAGCGTATTACGTGCCGTTGTATCCTTTTTTTGTTTTTACTTTTGCGGCAGTGGGATGGTTTTTGTTGGTGGTGGAAGGGATGGCGGCAGCGCCACTGGTATGCGTGGGTATCACACATCCCGAAGGTCACGATTTTTTGGGCAAAGGTGAGCAAGCGTTGATGCTATTTTTGAGTATCTTCTTGCGTCCCACCCTGATGATCATTGGGTTGATTGCTTCTATGGTGGTGTCATTTGTCGCCTTTCACATGTTGCTTTCGGGTTTTGCTACGGTGATGCATAGCCTCAGTGGCTCAACCACGTTTAAAGACAGTGGATTGCTGGTATTGGTCAATCAGGTGGTGGTGTTGGTGATCTTTGGTTTTATCACCATGACATTGATCGAGCAATGTTACGGGCTCATTTTCAAGCTGCCGAATTATATTATGGCTTGGATTGGTGGCCCGACGACGGGCGAAGATTATGGACAAATGGCTAAAAGCGCTCAAGGTGCAATTGGCGGCGCAGCTAAACCGATGGGTGATACAATAGGTGCAGTTGGAGATCTCGGGGGGATTGCTAAGGCGAAGGCCGAACAAAAACCAAAGGGGGGTAATGATAGCGGCGGAAGTCTTACTCCCGGTGGCGGCGCTTCCGGCGGCGGCGCCCCTTCCACTTAAGGACCTATGAGCAACGAGTTTGACCAACTGAAAACAATTCTAACTGAGCGCTTCGGTGTCAAATCGGAGCGCATCGTATTGACGGCGCGTTTTCAAGAGGATTTGGGATTAGATTCGTTGGATGCCGTCGACTTATTGTTTGCCGTGAACGACACTTTTGGCACGCGCATTCCTGGCGAAGCGTTAAGCGATATTCACACGGTTTCGCAGTTGGCAGCATTAATCGAAAAGCAAAATAAAAATTAAATAATAAAGAGCCGCGCGCGTTAGCAAGCGATATTTTCTCTGCCGCGCGTGCAAGCAAGATCACGCCGACTTTCGTCGGCGTTTGGAATCACACAGATTAATTCAAACCGTAAATCGCCATCTTCTTGCGCAACGTGCCGCGGCTGATGCCGAGAATGATCGCTGCTTTGCTTTGATTGTCTCCAGTGAACTTGAGCACCATTTCCAATAAAGGTTTCTCAACTTCTTTCAGAACCAATTCATACAAGTTGCTGGGGCTTTGACCATCCAGATTCGTTATGTACTGCTGTAACGTATGTTGTACGCTTTCCTGCAAGCTGAACGCATGGCTGGCACGCGCTTCAGATGCTAAAGAGATTACTTCGTTTTCCACTGCGTGCACTGCTCCTTCCACGGGTTTCTCCTCACAGTTGATATAGCGCCACTCACTTAGCTTTATACTGCGTTGCAAGTTCGCTCACCTCAGTCATGTACTGTTATGTACACTCCTTCGGCTCACTCCCTTGCGCCTTGTCTAAAGCTAACTGAGTGACGCTATAGTTGTTCAAAAAATTTTCTTTGCTTACTGGGGAGACATTATAGCACTCGTTTTTTTCTGTACAAGAGGAAAAGCAATTTTTTTTAAAATTTTTTGTACAACCCGTCCATCTCGCTCACAAATCAATTGCTTGTTACAAATCCGTCAACATTTTCCCTGAAAAATGCTGATAAACGTAGTCATCCGATTGCATTTCGATTAACCGAGATCGTGTGCGCTGAAATTCTGCTTGATATTTTTCTCCCGCGTAAATTTTGTCGGGCAACACATCAGATGAGATAATTAAACGGCAGTGCGCGTCATATAAAATATCCACTAAAAAAATAAACGACAAAATAAGATCGTTTTCATTGTTGGCAATGACTCTCAGATTTTGCAGAAAGAGCGTGCGATAGGATTTTGTTATTTCAAGATAATCCATTTGTGATCTTGGGCGTCCACAGATGATTTCGAAATCAAACCAGATCACAGAGCCCGCTTGTTTCACGATCACGACGTTGCGATCACATAATGTGATGGGATCATATTGCGGCGCCACCCCTTTTGAAAAATAAATAAATGCATTTTCCATATTTTTTTCTGCCAGCTCACCGAGTGGCGTGTAATACACGCCGGCTTTTTGGATGTGTTGCAATCGATAATCCTGTTTTGAATACAGGTGCATCACGTGCGTGTGTGTTTTGATGAGCTCGATTGCAGGCAAAAATCGTTCGCGTTGCAGCCCTTCTTTATAGAGAAGATCGGGCGTCACATTGGAGCTTGCGATTAGCGTGATCCCATTTTCAAATAAGTGATGCAACAATTCACCTAAAAGCATGGCATCAGCAATATCGGATACAAAAAATTCGTCAAAACAAATTACTCGCGTGTCTTTCGCGATTTTTTTTGCGATGACGCTGAGTGGATTTTTTTCTCCTTCAACGGTTTTCAGTGATTGATGAAGTGCTTGCATGAATTGGTGAAAGTGTTTTCGCATCTTAGGAACAGGCACGCAATGATAAAAACAATCCATGAGAAATGTTTTTCCAATGCCGACATTCCCCCAGAGATATAATCCCTTGATTGGCTTCGGTGATTTCCATCGAGAAAAGAAATGGTTGGGTTTTTGCGAAACCAATGCATCAACTATCGCATCTAATATATTGATCACAGGGCGTTGTGCTGCGTCTTCTTGAATTTCGTGGGCATTTATTTTTTGTTGATAATATTCGCTTGGCTTCATAAGAGTTTGAGCGCAATCGTTGCCAATCGTTTTCCAAATGTGCGGCAAATGGTTTTTTCAGAAGCGGAGAGCGGTTGATCGGAGTTGTTGCCGGCCATGTGACTGGGGCCGTACGGTGTTCCACCGGTCGTGGTTTTAAATAATTCGGTTTCACTGTAAGGAACGCCGACTAAAATCATTCCCTGATGTAGCAGCGGTAATTGCATGCTGAGTATCGTGGCTTCTTGTCCGCCGTGCAAACTCGCCGTGGATGTAAAACAACCTGCGGGTTTTCCGATTAATGCACCTGATTGCCACATGCCACTTGTGCCATCCAAAAAATATTTGAGAGCGGCGGCCATGTTGCCAAAACGAGTTGGGCTGCCGAGTGCTAATCCCGCGCAGCCTTTAAGATCATCATGCGTTGCATACGGCGGGCCTTCGGATGGAATGGCGGGTTCTGCGGTTTGTGTTTTTGGGGAAACGGCGGGTACTGTTCTCACGCGCGCTTCGATGCCGTCAACGGATTCAATACCATTCGCAATCGCTTCCGCCATGGCGCGAGTGTTGCCCTTCAAAGAATAGTAGAGGACTAATATATAGGGGGATGACATGCAAAACTCCGGTTTGATTCACTACGCACTTGCTTCATGTTGCTGCGCAACATTTCGCGCGCGCTTCTGATATTATGATGCAATGCGAACAGGAAGTCAGGCAATTAAAACTTTTTTTATCACATTGGTGAAGCGCTTTGCAGACGATCAGTGTGCGGCGAACGCGGCATCGCTTGCATATACCACTTTGCTTTCCATTGTCCCGCTATTGTTATTTGTATTTTATGTCTTGTCTTTTTTTCCGCAATTACAACACGCGGATCAACCCCTCGAACAATTTATTTTAAATCATTTTGTCGCAAGTTCTGCGAATGTGATTTCAAGCGCGCTGCAAAGTTTTTTGGCGAATATGGGTGTATTATCTTGGACTAACGTGATTTCGTTGGCCGCGATTTCGCTGGTATTAATTTTTAATATTGTGAGTGCGATTAATACGGTGTGGCATGTGCAAGTTCAAAAATATTGGGCGCTGTCTTTTATTGTTTATTGCATTTTTGTGTTGATTGCACCGATTTTATTGGCCATTTTATTGATGATCACTTCGTATGTGACGTCATTGCCAATGCTGGCGACTGTGTTGCATATTGATCTCGTGAAAAAACCATTATTTTATTTTCTTCCCATGATCACGGAATGGGTAGCGTTCAGTTTTTTTCATTGGGTGATGCCGAGCACGCACGTGCAAGTTCGATTTGCGTTGATCGCGGGATTGCTCACGACGATTTTATTTGAGCTCGCGAAATTTGGGTTTGTGCAATATCTGCATTATTTCCCGACGTATCAAATGTTGTATGGCGCATTGGCCACTATTCCAATTTTTTTGGTATGGATTTATTTGTCGTGGCTAATCGTAATTTTGGGTGCGCTCGTGTGCAATTTACTACAAATGCAAAATAATCACTTATAATTGTCGTCATACCGCGGTTTGACCGTGGTATCCAGTCTCGCAACTCAATCTTAAACAACCCTTAACTTGTCGAAAATAATATTTTTCTTTGATATTCCGCTGTAGAATGATTGAAATTTTGAATAGTGGGGGTGGGGGATGAGTCGAGATGATGATTTTGTTGAATTTCATGATCCCAATCAACCCATTTCGCAGCAACCTCATGTTTCAATCACGGTAGACCCACAATCCGCTACCGCTTTACCTCGCGTTTTATCGCGCTCTCAACAAGTCGGCATTATTTTTTTGCAAGCTTCTTTGGTGGCGTATGCAACCATTATTTCTGGTATCTTTTCAGCATTTGCCGCACGTCGCGCAGGGGATGATGTTCCATTGGAAATCTTTTTTGGAGCCTCCTCTTTTTTCATGAATATATTTTTGGCGATGTTTTTTGCTAAACGGGTAGAGAATTTTGCAGCTGAGTTAAAAGATCTGGATAATAAGAAAAAATTATTATTAGCTCTGTCATTTTTATTGGCAGGAATGACCACATTTGCCGGTGTTAAAGTGAGTCATGATGCAGTGAGTAAATTGTTAGTGCATGAAGCATTCATTCTTCCCGCCGAGATTTTATTTTGTATTAATACCTTCACCACGCGTTTTGTGGGTTCTTATCAATTGTTGCGGAAAATGGCGGGATTGATGCCGCCACAAGAAGATATGCGTTCTTTATGGGAGCGACGAACAACCAAAGGACTTGCTGTTACTTTTGCGGTGGTTTCAACTGTGTTAATACCGATGTGGTCTTGTTTAACCGAGAAAGGTTTGCTGACATTATTTCCTGAATTGCCCAGCACCGCATTGGGATTACTGACGGGAATTTTCGCGCTGTCCAATCCTTTATTTTACGCAGATAGCTGTTTGAATGGGCCGGAAAATTTATGTACCACTGGAAAAATGTTGAAGTCTCGAATTGGTGCGTTACCCATGACGGGAGTGAGCCTTGCATTTGTAACACTGGGCATCGCTTCGGGTGGCGGTTACAGTAAAGAAATGATGGATATGCAAGGCAGCTCATTCGGTCACGTTTTTAATCGCCTCATTTCGGATAGCGCGATTGAAAAAGTATACGGTCCCATTCATGCAAATTATATTACTATGGTGATTGTTGCAATGGTGAATATGAATGGCACTGCTGCGTTTTTCAAAAATGTATTTAAGTTGTCAAACGAGCAAAGGATCAGTTTTTCACGCGCATTATTAACTTACCTTGGATTTATTCGATCAGAGAATGCGCTGAGTGCTGGCAGATCATATCTATCGGTTAATCAACTTGAGCAGTTAGAAGCAGGCACGCTCATAGAAGAAGCAGACACCACTCCTCAATCCAGCTGTTGGCGCAATTGTTTGGCGTGGATGTGTGGAAGAGGAGGGTATACACGAGTCGATATAGATGAGGGAGCAACTGAGGGGAAGGACGACATTCACCCGAGCCCGAAACTGAAGTCAATGGCACTACCTAACATCATAACACGATCATCACTATTAAAATGATTTTAAGAAATGCTGCGTCTCAACTAATTTCGCGTCTTTAATAATTTTTTGCGATGCCACACAATTGGTGCGGCACTAATAATTTTCGTGTTAATAATATTCAGCGGCGCTGCCTTGGATTGAAAATTTGTGCAAGAGAGTGTGTAAGTGTTCGTTTCATTTCCTGCATGCAAACAGCGCGCCAAAATAGTGTGATCCGCTAATTCGACAATGCACGTTTGCCCCAAATACGATTGTATATCTTCAGGTTTAGATAAACGAACACCGCCAACGTAATCACCTGAGCGAAATTGCGGCTCCATCGCATCGTCAGAAATGGTGATGATAATCGGATTGGGATTGTTGGTTTTAAACGCTTGCAATTCTTGATAGATGGCCTGTTCTTCTTGAAAATTTGAATGTGTTAATAAGCTGTCGAGTGTTGTTTCCGCGCCAAAATCAAAATGCGCCATCTCAAATGGGCGAGGGGGAACGCCGGCGCCGCTCATCAACCATTCGAGCGAGCACATCAACCCCTCGGTTTTCAGCGCTTCAATAATGCGTTTAGCACCTTTTTTTGATAATGGATTCTTACCTTGCTCCCAACCTTGCAATGTATTTGCGCTGATTTGATATTTTTTTTCAAATTCACGGCGCGTGGAAATGCCCGCAAGAATTCTTGCGCGGCGTAAACGATCGCCAGAATGTGTTAGGTTTTTTTCAATTAACATGAATCCATCCTTGTCCGAAAAGTCCTACGATAACATGCAACACGATGAGTGTTGCCAATGCTGCCAATAAATCATCACTCATCACACCCAAACCGCCATGCACATGGCGATCTACCCAGCCGATAGGGCCAGGCTTGATGATATCAAAAAATCGAAAGAGTACAAATGCAATTAACATCCAATACCAATGCAACGGGATTCCAATCAGGGCGACTGGAAAAGTAGCGAACTCATCAAACACTGCCGCGCGATGATCTTCAGTTTTAAAATCACGATTGACTTTGCCGCAGAGCCAAATTCCCGCAGCGAAGAGCAGCGCGCAGATGATGACATACATCATGAGCGATGTTTTAGCGAGCAGCGCAATCAGCGGAATGGCGGCGAGGGTTCCCACCGTGCCAGGAGCATAAGGAAAAAATCCTGCGCCAAAACCACAGGCGATAAAATGCCATGGGTTTTGCCAGACACTTTCCGGCGCTTGTTCTGATTTTAATGAGATCATTTTAACTGTCTTTCCCTGGACCCCGTGTATAATTGTCGCGGGCGGTAAAGGGGATGTTCGTGTTCGTTTAACATTTCATACCAGTGACTGGCCCAGCCGACGGTTCTCGCGAGTGCAAAAATTGCGGTGAATAAATTTGACGGAATATCCATGGCGCTTAATGTTGTGCCTGAATAAAAATCCACATTGGGATATAATTTTTTTTCAATAAAATAGGGATCTTCCAGCGCAATTTTTTCTAATTTGGTCGCGAGTTTAAAAAGCGGCGCATTATTTGCATCGACGGCCTGCAACACATCGTGACAGGTTTTTTGCATGACTTTCGCGCGAGGATCATAACTTTTATACACGCGATGACCAAATCCCATTAAACGAAACGGATCGTTTTTATCTTTGGCCTTTGCAATGTATTTTTCGATGTGTGCTTCATCGCCAATTTCTTTGAGCATATTTAAACATGCTTCATTAGCGCCACCGTGTGCCGGCCCCCATAGCGCGCTAATGCCTGCTGTAATTGCGGCAAAAGGATTGGTGCCTGTTGAGCCTGACATACGAACGGTAGATGTCGATGCATTTTGCTCGTGATCTGCATGTAAAATTAAAATGCGATCCATCGCTTGAATGAGTGTGGGATTTTTTGCTTTGGGATCATCGCCAAATAACATATGCAAAAAATTTTCGGTATAACCCAATTGATTATTCGACGCGACAAATGATTTCCCTTGATTGTGATGGTATGCCATCGTCACAATGATCGGAATTTTCGCGATCAATTCAATGACGGCAGTTTCGCGATCTGCTGGTTTTGCAATATTTAAATGAGTGTAACGCGTTGACAACGCGCCCATCACGCCAAGCACGATTCCCATCGGATGTGCGTCTTTGGAAAATCCATCAAAAAATTTTTTCGTTTCTGCATCGATTGTAGAAGCATGCGCAATTTTTTCTTGAAATAATTTTTTTTGTGCGTCTGTCGGCAATTCGCCGTACAACAATAAATAACACACATCAATGTAATCGCGATGAAAAGCCAATTGATCGATAGGGTACCCGCGATACAATAAAATGCCTTTGTTGCCGTCGATATAAGTGATTTTTGATTCGCAAGCGGCGGTCGCATAGAAGCCTGGGTCATACGTGAAATGTTCATGACCACTTAATGACTTTACGTCAATGACATCGTTGCCCAATGTGGCAGAATAAATGGGTAATTCTAGCGATTCTGTTCCAAATTGTAATGTGGCGGTTGTTTTAGGCACGGCATACCTCACAGATCTTTTTCAATGTAGTATAATGCTGCTTGAGTGACAAGGGAAAGCTATTTGATATCTTGTTGTTATTCAGTATAATGGCGCAGCTTTGCATAATTTGGAATGTGTTATGGAGAGACCGGTACATTTAAATTTGTTTCGCATGTCATTTCCGCCAATGGCGATCGTGTCTATTCTGCATCGAATCTCTGGAGTGCTGATCTTCCTGTTGTTGCCACTGGCGCTGCATCTTTTATATCAATCGTTACAATCACACAGCAGTTTTATGGCGCTCAAACAATCACTCACGTCACCCTGCTTATTATTTTTTGTATGGATATTGATTTGCGCTGCCGGTTTTCATTTGTTGGCGGGCATTCGTCATATGTTCATGGATTGTGGATACGGCGAAAGTTTGGTGGTCGCGCGCGTGACCGCGTATGTGATTTTCTTTTTAGCGATCATACTGTTTGTGTTGGCGGGAGTGTGGCTGTGGTAGAAAAGCAAAATGCCCGCGGTTTTCACGATTGGATTGCGCAGCGCGCTACCGCACTTATCATCGGCATTTACACACTTTTTGTTTTTTATTTTCTTTTTTCTCACGAGCCTCTGCATTATTTTGCATGGCGCGCGCTTTTTTCTCACAGTGTCATGAAAATTGCGACGATGATTGTGGTGTTATCGATTGCGTGGCACGCGTGGATAGGATTGTGGACGGTGTTTACAGATTACATCAAAGTTGTTTTTGTGCGTATTGTGCTGGAAATTGTGGTGATTCTTGCGTTGTTAACGTATGTGATTTGGTGTTTTGATGCGTTGTGGTAATTATGAATTTTAGTACAAAAGAATTTGATGCAGTGATTGTTGGCGCCGGCGGTGCAGGCATGCGCGCGGCGTTGCAATTAGCGCAAAGTAAAAAACAATATAATGTCGCCGTGATTTCAAAAGTGTATCCCACGCGTTCACATACAGTTTCCGCGCAAGGTGGTATTGCCGCAGCGCTTGGTAATGTCACGCCTGATAAATGGGAATGGCATATGTATGACACTGTCATTGGGTCAGATTGTTTAGCGGATCAAGATGCCGCGGAATATATGTGCGAGCAAGCGCCTGCATCTGTGATTGAATTGGAACACATGGGCTTGCCGTTTTCTCGTTTAGACGATGGAAAAATTTATCAACGCGCGTTCGGTGGGCACACCCGCGATTTTGGTGGTGAATTGGCGCGTCGCACGTGCGCTGCAGCCGATCGCACGGGACATGCGATGTTGCACACGTTGTATCAAAAAAATATTGAAGCAAAAACGCATTTTTTTAATGAATGGTATGCCATCGATTTGATTCGTTCTGAAAATAACGGTATTGCGGGTGTCATGGCGCTGTGTATGGAAACGGGCGAACTTTGTTTTTTCAAAGCGCGCGCGGTAGCGCTTGCAACTGGTGGCGCTGGCCGCATTTTTGCAACGACGACAAATGCGTATACGAATACAGGCGATGGATTGGGGCTTGTGTTGCGCGCAGGATTTCCGGTGCAAGACATGGAGTTTTGGCAATTTCACCCGACCGGATTGGCCGGTGTTGGCGCGCTCATCACCGAAGGTTCTCGCGGTGAAGGCGGTTATTTGTTGAATGGCAATGGCGAACGTTTCATGGAACGTTATTCGCCGCATTTAAAAGATTTGGATTGTCGCGACGTGGTGTCGCGCTCCATGATTATTGAAATTTTGGAAGGCCGCGGCGCCGGGCCCAATAAAGATTATATTTTGCTGAAGCTCGATCACCTCGGTGAAAAAGTATTGAATGAACGCTTGCCGGGTATTTTGGAATTGTCCCGAAAATTTTTGCATGTTGACCCTGTGAAGCAACCGATTCCGGTTGTGCCCACCTGTCATTATCAAATGGGTGGTGTTCCAACAACGATTCATGGTCAAGCGATCACGCGTCGACACGGTCAAGATGAAATTATCGAGGGATTATTTGCAGCAGGTGAATGTGCGTGCGTTTCTGTGCACGGCGCGAATCGCCTTGGCACCAATTCGTTGTTGGATTTGATTGTGTTTGGTCGCGCCATTGGTTTGCATTTGGAAGAAGAGTTGCAGCAGGGTTTAAGTTTTCGTAAAGCATCTTCATCTGAAATCGATCGCGCGTTGCAACATTATCAGCGCTGGGAAAATTCTGAAAACACGGAAGATCCATATCACATTCGCAGCGAAATGAAACGCGTGATGCAAAGTTATTTCGGTGTATTTCGCAATAAAGATCCCATGCAAAAAGGATTAAATGAATTGCGTGTGTTGCGCGAACGATTGCAAAAAGCAAAATTGTTAGATCGTTCTCAAGCATTTAATACCACGCGTGTCGAAATGTTAGAGCTTGATAATTTAATGACGATTGCGATTGCGACGGCAACGCTCGCACTTGAGCGCGAAGAAAGTCGCGGTGCGCACGCACGATACGATTTTCCTGAGCGTGATGATAAGCGGTGGCTGAAACATTCTGTTTATTTTGCGGATGGTACGCTAGATTTTCGCCCGGTGAATATGAAGCCAAAACATGTGGCGCCGGTTCCACTAAAATTGCGGGAGTGATGCGCATGATATTTTCTATTTACCGATTTGACCCCGCCGTGGATCAAAAACCACGGATGCAAGAATACGAACTGGATATTGAAAAAATCCAAGGCAAGATGTTGCTGAATGCGCTCGAAGCCATCAAAGAACAAAATCCCGACCTCGCATTTCGGCGTTCTTGCGGTGAAGGCGTGTGCGGTTCCGATGGTATTAATATCAACGGCAAAAATGGATTGGCTTGCGTTACGCGTTTGCATGATTTGCCTAATCGCGTGACGTTAATGCCATTGCCTGGTTTTCCGGTGATTCGTGATTTAATTGTGGATATGGAACCGTTTTTCGATCAATACAAACGGATAAAACCTTATCTTCAAAATACATCGCCAGCGCCTGAAAAAGAACGTTTACAATCGCCAGAACAGCGTGCAAAATTGGACGGGTTATATGAATGCATCTTATGTGCTTGTTGTACAGCATCTTGTCCGTCATACTGGTGGAATCCGGATAAATTTGTGGGTCCGGCAGGTTTGTTGAATGCTTACCGTTTTGTGGCGGATAACCGGGACAACCAAACCGAAGAGCGGTTGGTGGCACTGGAAGATCCTTACAGTGTTTTTCGTTGTCGCACAATTATGAATTGTGCTAACGTTTGCCCCAAAGGTTTAAACCCCACGGAAGCGATTCGCAAGCTACGGACGGAAATGTTATCCATAAAATCAGAGCCGCGCGCGTAAGCAAGCGGGTTCTTAAAATTTGAGCCGCGCGCGTAAACGAGCGGGTTCTTTTTCCCGGTAGCGTTATGAATCATCAAACATTCGAGCAAAGTTCTTATTTATCCGCCGACAGCGCCGACTATATCGACGCCTTGTATGAATCTTATTTAGCAGATCCCAATCAGGTGCCTGATCATTGGCGCGCATATTTTGATGCGTTGCCGAAAAATGCCGCCAACGGTCACGGCGATGTTTCTCACGCGGCGATTCGTGACGCGTTTCGCGACATGGCGAGTGAGCCACGCGCGGCAGCGCCGGTATTTTCCGCGATTTCGCCGACAAAACAATCAGCGGTGGATGCATTAATCACCGCGTATCGTCGCTTTGGTCATTTGGATGCGGCAATCAATCCATTGAATCCACCAATAATTCCTGATGTGCGTTTGCAATTATCGCATTATGGATTGTCTGATGCCGATTTAAATGAATCATTTGATGCGAGACGATTATTTCCGAATAACGGTACCGCAACGTTACAAAAAATTATTGCTACTTTGCGAGAATTATATTGTGGCTCTATTGGTATCGAATACACGCGATTAACCAATGAAGTGGAGCGCGAATGGTTGCGCGATTATATCGAACATAAAATTCCCGCGATGCAATTTTCCCCAGAAGAAAAAAAACAATTACTGGAGAAACTCACGCAAGCTGAGGGATTAGAAAAAGCATTAGACAGCAAATACCCCGGCCAAACGCGATTTTCCAACGAAGGGGGCGACTCGTTAATTCCCATGATGGATATTTTGGCAACGGATGCATGTGCGCAAAAAGTGCGTGAAATTGTGATTGGAATGCCGCATCGGGGGCGCCTGAATGCACTCGTGAATATCATGGGAAAATCACCGGCGGAATTATTTTTGGAATGCGATGGCAAAAAAGAGTATGGCGCCACCACAGGCGATGTGAAATATCACTACGGATTTTCAAGAGATGTGAAAACCGAGCATGGCGCGATTCATTTGTCTCTTGCGTTTAATCCATCGCATTTAGAATTTATTAATACGGTGGTGATGGGTTCGGTGCGCGCGCGTCAAGAGCGCCCTCACGATATGCCCAAAAAAGATTATGCTTTTCCTGTGCTCATTCATGGCGATGCCTCGTTTGCGGGTCAAGGTATTGTGATGGAAACGTTAGCGATGTCACAAACGCGTGCATATACCGTTGGCGGCACGATTCACATTATTTCTAATAATCAAATTGGATTTACCACGAGTGATCCCGCCGATGCGCGTTCTTCGCATTATTGTTCTGATTTGGCAAAAATGATTGATGCGCCCATTTTGCATGTGAATGGGGATGACGTGGAAGCATGCATTCGCACGGTCAAATTGAGCTTGGATTATCGCATGCGTTTTCACAAGGATGTGGTGATTGATATGGTGTGTTATCGCCTGAAGGGTCACAACGAAGCTGATGAGCCTACGTGTACGCAGCCGCTCATGTATCAAATCATCTACGCAAAAAAATCACCGCGCGCTATTTACGCAGAAAAATTAATGAATGAAAAAATTATTTCAGCGGCTGATGCCCAAAAAATGATTGATATGTATCGTGCGCAATTAGATGAAGGCAAGCCTGTCGTGTCTCTCATGCAAAATGGTTTGTCGGAACATTACGCAGCTAATTGGGCGCCGTTTTTAAATCATGATTGGAAAACGGCAGCGGTCACGCGTGTATCGCGCGATGTGTTAGATTTTTTAGGCAAAAGAATTACGTCAGTGCCAGATAATTTTGCTTTGCAACGTAATGTGAGCGCGATCATGCAAGCGCGTGTGAAAATGATGGCGGGGGAGTTGCCGCTTGATTGGGGATGCGCAGAGACGTTGGCGTATGCCGCATTATTGAATGAAGGGCGTCCCGTGCGATTTACAGGCGAAGATGTTCGGCGCGGTACTTTTTTTCATCGTCACGCGGCATTGTTCGATCAAAAAACAGGCGCGGAATATATGCCGCTTGCACATTTATCCGATAAACAAGCGCACATGCAAATTTATGATTCGCTGTTGTCAGAAACAGGCGCATTGGGATTTGAATATGGTTATTCTTCTGCAGATCCAAATTCACTTGTGATGTGGGAAGCGCAATACGGTGATTTTGTAAATGTGGCGCAAGTCATTGTGGATCAATTTATTAGTTCTGGGTGGCAGAAATGGAATCGGATGTCGGGCTTGGTGATGTTATTGCCGCATGGTTCAGAAGGAGCGGGGCCTGAGCATTCTTCAGCGCGACTGGAACGTTTTTTGCAATTGTGCGCGCAAGATAATATGCAAGTGTGCGTGCCGTCAACACCCGCGCAAATTTTTCATTTGTTGCGACGCCAAGTCATTCGTCCTTACCGCCAGCCTTTAATCACGTTGACACCCAAGAGTTTATTACGTCATAAATTAGCGGTGTCAAGCTTAGATGATTTGTGCAACGGTGAGTTTCAGTGCGTGATTCCCGAAGTAGATGCGATGAGCAATGAAAAAATTACCCGCTTGGTGTTGTGCTGTGGAAAAGTATATTACGAATTGTTGATGAAGCGTCGCGAACAAAAAATTGAGACCATCGCCATCGTGCGCATTGAACAATTGTATCCATTTCCCGATGATGCACTCAAAGCGGAAATTAAAAAATATCCCCACCTGAAAGAAATGGTGTGGTGTCAAGAAGAGCCGAAAAATCAAGGCGCATTTTATGACTCGCGTCATCGCTTGGTGCGTTGCATGCCTGAGCAGGTAAAATTATTTTATGCGGGGCGACGCGCCATGGCAGCGCCAGCGTCCGGATATCCCGCATTGCATCACACACAACAAGCCGAATTAATTGGAAAAGCGTTGGGGTTATTGGCAGCGGATTTAAGTAAGTAATCTCAATAAATAATGAGCCGCGAGTGTTAACGAGCGGTTATAATTGAGCACGAGGTTGAGTGATATGCCCATCGAAATTAAAGTTCCTTTATTACCAGAATCCGTCGCCGATGCCGTCGTCGCAAAGTGGTACAAAAAAGTGGGCGACAGTGTTGCGCGCGATGAAAATCTTGTGGATTTAGAAACAGACAAAGTGATGCTGGAAGTGCCAGCGCCAAAATCAGGCGTGATTGAAAAAATTATTGTAACAGAAGGCACTGTTGTTAAAGCAAATGCATTGTTAGCAATTATAAAAGAAGGGGAGGTGGGAGCGCAAGCGACCACGCAAGCGAAAGCGACCACGCAAGCGCAAGCGACCACGCAAGCGAAAGCGACCACACAAACGCAAACGACTGCGCAAATACCCGCTCCCACTCCAGTAGCGTCAGCGATTACCCCAACAGCATCAGCGACCACGTCAGTAGCGACGTCAGCAACCACACCAGTATTACCTCCATCCCAACGCCGCCGCAACGCCATGAGTGAAATAATTCAAGCAGAAGTAGCGCAAGCCCCCGCATCGCGTTTAGAAAAACGTGTTCCTATGTCGCGTTTGCGTCAACGCGTCGCAGAACGTTTGAAAGAAGTGCAAAATACCGCTGCGATTTTAACGACGTTCAATGAAATTAACATGAAAGCGGTGATGGATCTGCGCAACCAGTATAAAAATGATTTTGAAAAAAAATTCGGCACGCGTTTAGGTTTCATGTCATTTTTTACCAAAGCTGCAGTGGAAGCGTTAAAACAATTTCCTGCAGTGAATGCTTCCATCGATGGCGCGGATATTTTGTATCACAATTATTATGATATCGGTATCGCGATCGGTAGCGAGCGCGGATTGGTCGTGCCCATTGTGAGAAATGCGAATCAAATTTCCATGGCCGATATTGAAAAACAAATTCGCGATTACGCGAAAAAAGCGGGCGATGGAAAAATTGCGATGGAAGATTTAATGGGCGGTACTTTTACGATCACGAATGCAGGAACGTATGGTTCCATGATGTCAACACCGATCATTAATCCGCCGCAAAGTGCGATTTTGGGTATGCATAATATTGTGGAGCGCGCCGTGGTTGAAAATGGCCAAATCGTTGCGCGTCCAATGATGTATGTTGCTCTATCTTATGATCATCGCATCGTCGATGGTCGTGAAGCAGTATTATTTTTAATGGCGATTAAGCAAGCGATCGAAGATCCAGCGAGAATGGTGTTGGGAATATAAATTTTTCATCAAAAAGCACTCAAAATTGGCGGTTAATGATTGGGGCTGAGTTGTTACGTATCCTTCTCATTCGCATTTTTAAATAAAACAGGTATATTGGCGCATGGACTGAGGATCAGACATGCGTGCGCGGCACTTATTTATTTTGGTTTTTTTTTGGTTGAGTGTTTTTTTATTTTCGGCATACGCTGATGAAATACCGCATGCAAAAAATTTATTCGTTCCTGATGATCGATCACAATTACCAGCAGTATTGAATAATTCTTATTTAGGTGTCGCAGCAGGGTATATTCGCACACCATTTTCTAATGCAGACATGCTGAATGGATTTCAAGCCAATTCATTCAATACCGAATCCTATGCGCCCATGATTTTCATTGGGCATTACTATAATCCGTATCTGGCGACAGAAATCAATATGATTGGGCGATTGAATGTGTTTGCTCATTTGCCCAGTGGCGGTAAAAAAATTATTCACATGTCGATCTTCAGCGCGTTGCTGCGTCCAACATTACCAGTGACACGCCGTTTTAGTTTGCATGGATTGTTAGGATTCGGCACCATTTCTCGTTCTGGATTTTCAGTAAATAATGCAACGGCTGTATCGACGAAAAATTTAATTTCGTTGATAACGGGTGGCGGTATTTCATATGCAGTATTGCCGTATTTGAACCTGACTGCCGGGTTAATGTATGCACCGCCAGGTGCCGACCAACAACCGAGCACAACCTACATTTACGCAGGATTTTATTTCTTACTTCACCGGTTGCATTTACCAGCCTATTATTCCGATCACTTTATTTTTCATCGACATTTAATTCAGTTCGGCGCTTTTACAGACGTCATTTTCAACCCCCGTGATGTTAACCAATATTTTTCTTCGACAGATAGCGATTTTCCCATTTTTTGGTCGGGTTCTGTTGCATTGCGAAATGGCGCGTGGATTCGATATGAAAAAAATATTTTTCACACGCATAAATTTTTTTCGCTGGACTGGGGCGCGAGTGTGTCGACGTATTATTCAAAAGTGGATGATACGTCGATACAGGCATTTTCATTGTATCCCGTTATGCGCCTGTGGTTTTTACATTTTCCAAAAGCGGATTTTTATTTTAGTTATTCCGCCGCAGGATTAACGTATTTAACACGTCGATTTTTGGATGGTCGAGATTTGGGTAGCCAATTTATTTTTCAAGATTTGATGGGTATCGGTGGTTTTTTTGGAGAAAAAAAACATTTTAATGTGAGTATCGGCATCGGTCATTATTCCAATGGAAATCTATTTCCACGCAACCCAGGTATTGATGTGCCGCTGACTCTGACGGCGGGGTATGCGTTTTCTTGACAAACTCCCCTGATGTCCTATAATATGACTAGTCTGACTAGTTGTATTTTAAGCGGGGTTGTCATGAGCGCAGCAGAAAAATCATGGGCATTGCAGGATGCCAAAGCGCGATTCAGTAATGTCGTGAAAAAAGCAGAAAACGAGGGGCCGCAATTCATTTCAGTGCGCGGCAAACCCTCGGTCGTTGTCATTTCTCAAGGCGATTATTTTGCGCTCATTGCGACCCACGAAACCTTGGTCGATTTTTTCAGGCGATCGCCCTTAGTAGGTGTACGTTTTTCAGTAAAACGCAACAGATCGTTACCGCGAGATATTGAGTTATGAATTATTTGCTCGACACGAATATTATCTCTGAGTTGGTTAGCGCAAAACCAAGTCGTCATGTCACGCAATGGATGATAAAAATTCCAACCCACGCATTCTTTTTGAGTGTCCTCACGATGGGTGAAATTCGAAAAGGGGTGGAAAAAATTAATGACTCCAAGCGAAAACAAAAATTGTTGTTGTGGCTTGAAAATGAAGTGCCAGCCATGTTTCAGCATCGCATCTTGCCAATTACGCTTGAAATCGCTGATCGATGGGGGAGATTGCAATATCAAGTGAAAAGACCATTGCCTGCCATTGATAGTTTGTTGGCAGCCACAGCGTTGCATCACGATATGATGTTGGTTACACGCAATGTTAAAGATTATGCGGATTGTCCGGGGTTAGAAATCTTGAATCCGTGGATGTGATGTTTTGGGACAGGGCCTAGCATTGCCCCCAAGTCAAAAATAATTTACCATTCGCGCAGTGCTTTGTTTTATCAAATTTATAACCGGACAGTTCAGTATGAATTTACATGAATATCAAGCGAAGAATCTGTTGAGACAATGTCATGTGCCCGTGCCCGATGGCGAAGTAGTTTTTAATCCCGACGATGTGAAAGAAGCAGTATTGCGCATTGGCGGGCATCGCTGGGTCGTGAAAGCGCAGGTGCATGCCGGTGGTCGCGGCAAAGCAGGTGGCGTGAAGTTGGTGAACAGCGTTGATGAAGCGGTAACGTTTGCGCAAAAAATACTGGGTACGCGCCTAGTCACTTTTCAGACTGATGACAAAGGCCAGCCTGTCAATCAACTGTGGATTGAAAAGTCGTCCGATATTGCTCGTGAATTATATTTAAGTGCTGTCATCGATCGCGCAACGCAATCGATTGTGTTTATGGCATCGACGGAAGGGGGTGTTGAAATCGAAGAAGTGGCGCACAACACTCCTGAAAAAATTTTGAAAATTGTGGTAGATCCCGGAATTGGATTATTGCCGTATCAATGTCGCGAATTATTTTTTGGATTGCAGTTGCATGCGGATCAGATGCGCGCGTTTACACAATTAATGACAGGATTATACGAAGCCTTTGTTGCTAATGACATGAGCTTGTTGGAAATCAATCCACTCGTTGTTACTAAAAATAATGAATTAATTTGTTTGGATGCAAAAGTGAATTTAGATGACAATGCGCTGTATCGTCACGCCGATTTGCGTGCGATGCGTGATACAACACAAGAAGATCCGCGTGAAACACATGCGCAACAATGGGAATTAAATTACGTTGCGCTGGATGGTGATATTGGTTGCATGGTAAACGGCGCAGGTTTGGCGATGGCAACAATGGATCTCATTAAATTGCAAGGCGGCAACCCGGCGAATTTTTTGGATGTGGGTGGTGGCGCTACCAAAGAGCGCGTGACCGAAGCATTTAAAATTATTACGTCCGATAAAAATGTGAAAGGTATTTTGGTGAACATTTTTGGCGGTATTGTGCGCTGCGATATGATCGCGGAAGGAATTATTGCAGCAGTGGCGCAAGTGGGTGTTAAAGTGCCTGTGGTCGCGCGATTAGAAGGAAATAATGCTGAACTTGGTGCGAAAAAATTAGCGGACAGCGGATTAAATATCACACCTGCTGCAGGATTTACTGAAGCAGCGAGAAAAATAGTTCAACTCACCTTTACCAAAAGAGAAGCACCAGCATGAGTATTTTAATTAACAAAAACACCAAAGTAATCTGCCAAGGTTTTACGGGAAAGCATGGCACATTTCATTCTGAGCAATGTCGTGATTATGGTACAAAATTAGTGGGCGGTGTGACGCCAGGAAAGGGCGGCGAAACGCATTTGGGTTTGCCGGTATTTGACAGCGTTAAAAAAGCGTATGACGCAACGAAAGCCGATGCAACCATGATTTTTGTACCAGCGCCTTTTTGCAAAGATTCGATTGTGGAAGCCATCGACGCAGGAATCAAGCTCGTGATTTGTATTACCGAAGGTGTGCCTGTGCTCGACATGATGGCGATTAAAGCCTACATGAAAGGCAAAGACGTGCGTTTGATTGGGCCGAATTGTCCCGGCGTAATCACACCCGGCGAATGTAAAATCGGCATTATGCCAGGTCACATTCATCAGCCTGGAAAAGTGGGCATCGTGTCTCGCTCAGGAACACTCACGTACGAAGCAGTTAACCAAACAACAGAATTGGGTTTTGGTCAAAGCACTTGTGTTGGTATTGGTGGTGATCCGATTGCAGGAACGAGCTTCATCGATGTGCTTGCTTTATTCGAAAAAGATTCACAAACGGAAATTATTGTGATGGTAGGCGAAATCGGTGGATCTGGTGAAGAAGAAGCGGCGGAATATATTAAGCATCACGTGAAAAAACCAGTCGTCTCTTACATTGCAGGTGTAACCGCACCTCCGGGGCGTCGCATGGGACATGCGGGCGCAATTATTGCGGGCGGCAAAGGTACCGCGGCTGAAAAATTTAAAGTATTAGAAGCGGCTGGTGTGCATACCATCAAATCGCCAGCGGATATTGGGAAAGCGGTAGCGAGTGTATCAAACAGGACATAGACGCGAGCGGCAAAAAAATAGAACGGGACACAGACACGAGCGGCAAAAAAATAGAACGGACACAGACACGAGCGGTAGCGAGTGTATCAAACAGGACATAGACGCGAGCGGCAAAAAAATAGAACGGACACAGACACGAGCGGTAGCGAGTGTATCAAACAGGACATAGACGCGAGCGGTAGCGAGCTGTAAATTTGATTTTTTTCTCATAATGATCTCATAATCGCATAACTCAAAAGGAGTTGAGTATGCGATCAGAAATAAAACAAAAATTATTTGAATTAACTCAGCGTATTGAGGATGAAAAAAGAAACCTCAGCACTTTCGTCGATAATTTTGTATTCTCACACAAGCTTGGCGAGGTCGGTATCCCTGAACAAGAATTGTTGTCGGATTACAACCATCGGATGTTGACTTGGCTTCATGAGTGGGCGATCACTTTTCAAAAGGAATTAAGTGAATTCGCTGGCGAAGACAGTTTGCTTACAGTCTGCATTCATAAAAGAGAACAACTATTTGCGCTGATTATGCAGCGCGTTCATTTCGGATTACCTCATGTCATCAGCGACTTGACTCGTACGTATTATTTTCCCGCACACAAAATGTTACTGGCGTGCGCCGAATTAGCAGTGGATGAACAAACTTCTGTTTGTCAATTTATGATGCCTTGGGTAGGGGAAGTGATCGGTGGTGCGGTGAGTGGCGATGTTAAGGCATCGACGGAAAATGCAGAGGGAAAATTTATTCCCGCAGAATTTATCAGCAATGAAAGCGGCAGCGGATTGATTGATGTTTTGGGATATGTAGATTACATCCGTGATAATAGTGTTATCGCCGATGCTTTTTTTAGAAATCCAGCGCGTCAACAATTGATGCGTGATCGATGCAGCATAAAATACAAAGAATACATCATCATGCTGCGTTATTTGCATGAAAGACGCACGCAGGACCCCAGCAATATCGGATTTCATCTTTTTCAATTGGCTACATCGTTGTATGAACGCTCCGAAAATCGCCGTGGCAATTATCATTTTGCGAATTCGGGATATCGAGATGTAATCGTTCAATTTCATTCTATCTGGGCATCATTGCCATCAGAAGATCAAGAAAAAATAAAATATTTTCGTTCTGATCCCAACGGTATTTCTCTGGGCGAGGATTTGTTGGTGTTATTTAGCTCAGAAAATTTACTGAACGATGTAGAGGAAAAACAAGTAACGATAATTATGAAGAAGTATAATCGTGATACGTCGCAATGTGTTGCTGTAACAGCGGGGCGATTTTTTTCTGCATTGGATAAGCATCGAGAATGGTATGCTATTAAAGTCAATGCAGTTGAAACTCGAAATATTTATGAAACACCTGATTTTGAAGCAGTACGTACTGTATTAGAGAAAGAATTACACGATCCTGATAGCTATCTTACTCAGTCGCAGCATTTTGTGATACAAGCACTGAATGGACGATGGACCAGTTGTTATCAACGTTTTTTTGAATGGTTGCCAATGATTGCTACATTGCATCGCAATCAGTTGCTTTCCGTCAATCAACATCCAAAAGAAAGTTGTCAATCCACTGATGATGTATTTACGTATTTGTTTCAAATTCAAAATAGGGATGATCGCAGAGCATGTTGGCGTTTTTTTGAAAAATATTGGGTGAATTTTATCGATGAATACAACGCCATCATTTTTTTGCATTACTGTCTTGACGTGAGTTACCTCAGCGCTTTCAGTAAAGGCATTCAGTGTTACTTTTCCGAGAAATCGTCGTTATTGCGATATGAAAAATTATCGGGATGGTGTGAAAAATACGCATCGTCATTGCATGCTGTACGTCTGTCGTTTATTTTCAGCCTGGTTAAAGACGCTTCATTTTTTATTGCTGATACGGATTGTTTTTTTAGATGTGTTTTTGCTTGTGAAACGCCAGCGGAACTCAGAAAACTGTTGATATTGATGAGTGAGCACGCGCTGATCCTGCAGGACATCGACAATAAAAAAAGGGGCAGTGCGCTTCTTGCGATCTCAGATAAAGCAAAAAGACTAGCGGATGATTTACAGGCGCATTCATTTCATTACAATGATTTTATGCAGCAATTGTTGCAAGTACAATTGCCGATATTACTGAGTGATCGTGTGCTGGAGCAGATTGGGGGAGGTGTTTCGTCATCACACTGCGCTCTTTTTTCTTGTATTTCAAAGTATCGATACAATAATTTTATGAATGCATTACAAGAGTGTAAAAATCCTTTAGATCGGTTTGAAAAGATATATTCTGAGAAAAAAAGGAAAATCAAGGATAATGCATTAAAACGAATTTCCAATCATTTTCATCCTGCTTTTTTCTCAGATCGATCTCCGGGGCGTGAGCTGATGAATCGACGTCCATCTGAAGAGTGGCTTAATTTTTCGTATGCGTCAGTGTAATAACTCAGCCTCAATCATTAACCGCCAATTTTGAGTGCTTTTTGATGAAAAATTTCGCTGCGCTGCTCATTTACTAACGTGTAAACTGCGCTGCTCGCTCAACTTTTCATCAAAAATCATCTCAAACTTGACGGTTTCGCCTAGATTCAAGCATGGCCTGATCTGCTACGTTTGATGCCAAGCTCATGCAATTGCAGCGCACTGGCTTCTGATGGCGCATCGGTGAGCGGGCAGTGGCCCGTTTGTGTTTTTGGAAAAGCAATGACGTCGCGAATATTTTTGGTGTTGGTGAGCAGCATGGTGATGCGATCGATGCCGAAAGCAATGCCGCCGTGTGGCGGTGCGCCCAATTTGAGTGCCGATAATAAATGTCCAAATTTTTGATGTGCTTCTTCTTTGCCAATATTTAAAATTTCCAAACATGTTAATTGCATGTCATAACGATGAATACGAATCGATCCACCGCCAATTTCATAGCCATTCATGACAATGTCATACGCGCGTGAATTGGCAGCGCTGGGGTTTTTGCGCAATGCATCAATATTATTTTCAGTAGGCGCTGTGAACGGATGATGCAACGGTTCCCATTGCCCTTCTTTATTTTGTTGATACATTGGAAAATCAGTAACCCATAACGGCGCCCATGCGTGCGTATATAAATTAAAATCCGCGCACAATTGATCGCGTAGCGCGCCCAAACTTTCAGAGACAATTTTTGCTTTGTCCGCGCCAAAAAATAATAGATCGCCGTTTTGCGCTTGGCTCACTTTCACAATTTCTTGCATCACTGTTTCTGGGATAAATTTTAGAATGGGCGATTGCAATCCTGCGCCGCCTTGCGCGATGTCATTGACTTTGACATATGCCAATCCTTTAGCGCCATAAATTCCCACGAATTGTGTGTAATCATCCAATTGTTTTCTGGATAAAGATGCGCCGCCTGGTAAACGCAACACAGCGACACGACCATCGATGTCATTGGCAGGCGCGTGAAATACTTTGAACTCAACGTTGGTGACCAAATCTTTTATTTCGACCAATTCCAATGGATTTCGCAGATCTGGTTTGTCAGAGCCAAAACGACGCATCGCATCGTGATATGTCATGCGCGGAAATGGATTCGGTAAATCCGCATTTGCAATGTGTTTCCATAATTCGCGAATGAGTTTTTCCATCACGCGTTGCACATCGGTTTCATTCACAAACGCCATTTCGCAGTCTAATTGTGTGAATTCAGGTTGGCGATCGGCGCGTAAATCTTCATCGCGAAAACATTTGACGATTTGATAGTAGCGATCCATTCCCGCAATCATTAATAATTGTTTGAAGAGTTGCGGTGATTGCGGCAGTGCGTAAAATTTTCCAGGATAATTGCGACTGGGCACTAAATAATCTCGCGCGCCTTCGGGCGTTGTTTTCGTCAGCACCGGTGTTTCGACTTCCACAAATTCTGCATTATCTAAAAAATTGCGAATCCACTGCGTGATTTTGGCGCGCGTGCGTAATCTCGCTTGAATTTCTTTTCGGCGCAAATCGAGAAAGCGATATTTGAGTCGGACTTCTTCGCCGATTTCTTGGTATTCGTCAATATTAAATGGCAATGGATCTGACGCATTTAAAATTTCAATGGATGCAGCATCAATTTCTACTTCACCTGATGCAATTTCTTTGTTGATAGTGCCGGCGGGGCGTTCGCGCACCATTCCTGTGATGCTCACGACAAATTCGTTTCTGAGTTTTTGCGCAATGTCGAATGTGGTTTTATTGGCAGGATTGCACACAACCTGCACCAGATGATTGCGATCGCGCAAATCGATAAAAATCAGGCCGCCATGGTCGCGGCGCCGATGTACCCAGCCGCACAGTGTGACGGTCTGATTGAGTTGTTTTTTGGTGATGTCAGAGGCTTTGTGTGTGCGCATAGAGTGACATAATATTCAGAGCCGCGCGCGTTAGCAAGCGGTTTTTTGTGCAACATATGGAGCCGCGCGCGTTAGCAAGCGGTTTTTTGTGCAACATATGGAGCCGCGCGCGTTAGCAAGCGGTTTCGCACCACCCATTTTATTTCTCGTCATCCCACGATAATGCGCCACCCGTTTGATATTCAATCACGCGCGTTTCAAAAAAGTTTTTCTCTTTTTTGAGATCCATCATTTCGCTCATCCACGGAAATGGATTTTCCACTTTGGGGTATTGTTCTGACAAGCCCAATTGCACAAATCGACGATTGGCAATGTATTGCAAATAATCTTTAAAAATATCTGCATTGAATCCCAAGATGCCACGCGGCATGGTGTCGCGCGCGTAATCTAATTCCAAATCCACTCCTTCGCGAATCATGTGAATGATTTGTTTTTGAAAATCTGGCGTCCACAATTTTGGATTTTCAATTTTAATTTGATTGATGACATCAATACCGAAATTGGCATGCATCGATTCATCACGCAAAATATATTGAAATTGTTCGGAGGTGCCCGTCATTTTTCCGCGACGGCCCATACTTAAAATTTGCGTAAATCCTGCATAAAAGAAAATAGATTCAAAAACAACATAGAATGCAATCAAATCGCGTAACAAACGCTGATCGTTTTCGATTGTTCCTGTGTGAAAAGTAGGATCATTCAGGCTTTGCGTGTATGGCAACGCCCATGCCGCTTTTTTCGCAACAGCGGGTACTTCGCGATACATATTAAATACTTCCGCTTCATCCAATCCCAAACTTTCAATGATGTGCTGATAAGAATGTGTGTGTAATGCTTCTTCGAATGCTTGTCGCAATAAATATTGACGACATTCGGGGTTGGTAATGTGGCGATAAACTGCTAACACCAAATTATTTGCAACCAATGAATCGGCGGTTGCAAAAAATCCGAGGCTGCGTTTGATGATGGTGCGTTCGTCTTCAGTTAATCCGTTGGGATCTTTCCATATTGCCACATCTGCTGCCATATTGACTTCATTGGGCATCCAATGATTGGCGCACGCCGCTAAATATTTATCCCACGCCCATTTGTATTTGAAGGGGACGAGTTGATTGAGATCTGCGCGGCAATTAATGATTTTTTTGTCATCGACGTGAATGCGCGCGGCACCCATCTCGTGTTCTAAGCCAACCGCTTTGACGGGAGTGGTGATTCTGGGTTGAAGTTGTTCTGCTGTTGTTGACATAGTGTTTCCTTGTTTATTCACTCGCTACCGCTCGTGTCTATGTTCTGATTGATTTACTCGCTACCGCTCGTGTCTATGTTCTGATTGATTTACTCGCTACCGCTCGTGTCTATGTCCCAAAATATTGGACCTAGACGCGACCGGTAGGGAGCGAATTTTTTATTGGCACGCCTCACAATCGGGGTTATCAATTGCGCAGGCCTTGGGAGCAACGATACCGACTTGCACGGCATTGAGTTTGTCGTCGCTGATGGTCGCTTTTTCCGTGCTCGTTGCACCCAAGCTACGCAAATAGTACGTGGTTTTTAAGCCACGAATCCAGGCTAAACGGTACAACTCATCCAGTTTTTTTCCGGAGGGTTGTGCCATGTATAAATTTAAAGATTGTGATTGATCAATCCATTTTTGTCGACGCGATCCTGCTTCGACTAACCATGCTGGATCAATTTCAAATGATGTCGCATATTTTATTTTTAATTCAGCGGGAATGCGATCAATTTGCTGCACACTGCCGTTGAAATATTTCAAATCGTGGATCATGACTTGATCCCACAGTCCGCATTGTTTGAGATCATGGACGAGATAAGGGTTTACGACAGTAAACTCACCCGACAAATTTGATTTCACATATAAATTTTGATAGGTGGGTTCAATTGATTGTGATACACCGGCAATATTTGAAATGGTTGCAGTCGGTGCGATTGCCATCACATTGGAATTACGCATGCCATGTTTCTTCACTTGTTTGCGCAGCGAATCCCAATCCATGGTGGCGCTGGTATTTTGTTTTAAGAATTCATCACCACGCGTTTTTTTCAGAAGCGCAATGGAATCAATCGGCAAAATTCCTTGATCCCACAATGAATTTTTGTAACTTTCATAGGTGCCACGCTCTATTGCCAATTCACTCGATGCTTGAACGGCGTAATAACCAATTGTTTCCATGCAACGATCTGCAAATTCCACCGCTTCATGGGATGCATAGGCAATATTTTGCAAATACAGCGTGTCTTGAAAACCCATCAAACCCAATCCAATGGGGCGATGCTTTAAATTCGAATTTTTCGCGGCAGGAACGCTGTAATAATTAATGTCGATCACGTTATCGAGCATGCGCACTGCAGTTTTAATGGTTTTTTGCAATTTGATTGCATCTAATTTTCCGTTTTTCATGTGATTGACGAGATTGATGCTGCCCAAATTGCACACCGCGATTTCTTCATTTGATTTCGTGTTTAATGTGATTTCTGTGCACAAATTAGAGCTGTGAATGACGCCCATATGTTGCTGTGGCGAGCGTAAATTGCAGGGATCTTTGAATGTAATCCACGGATGCCCCGTTTCAAACAACATGGTCAGCATTTTACGCCAAAGATTAATTGCCGGAAGTGTTTTGCTGCGAATTTCTTTTTTGCGCGCTTTTTCTTCGTATTCACAATATCGTTTTTCAAATGCGTCGCCGTATAAATCGTGCAGATCTTTGGTTTCATCGGGAGAAAAGAGCGTCCAATTTTCTTTGTTAAATACACGCTTCATGAATAAATCAGGGACCCAGTTGGCGGTGTTCATGTCGTGTGTACGGCGCCTGTCATCACCTGTGTTTTTGCGCAATTCTAAAAATTCTTCAATGTCTAAATGCCACGTTTCCAAATAAGCGCACACAGCCCCTTTTCTTTTTCCGCCTTGATTTACCGCAACGGCAGTTGCATTCGCCACATTTAAAAACGGCACAACGCCCAATGATTTTCCATTGGTGCCTTTGATATAAGCACCCATGGCGCGCACGGGAGTCCAGTCATTGCCAAGTCCGCCAGCAAATTTGGAAAGCAACGCATTATCTTTTAGCGCGCCATAGATACCGTCTAAACAATCAGGAATTGTGGTTAAATAGCAACTGGATAATTGCGGGCGCATGGTTCCCGCGTTAAAAAGTGTTGGTGTTGAAGATAAATAATCAAAGCTCGATAGCAATTGATAAAATTCAATTGCGCGCGCATCGCGATCCTTTCCTTCGCAATGCGCCAACCCCATTGCCACACGCATAAAAAATATTTGCGGCAATTCAATGCGTTTTTCATGACGGTGAATAAAATAACGATCATATAATGTTTGAATACTCAAATAAGTGAATTGCTGATCGCGAGATACATCAATTGCTTTCCCCAATTTTTCCAAATCAAATTCACGCAAATTGGGGTTCAGTAATTCGTGTTGTATACCTTGCTGAATAAAAGCGGCAAACGCTTTCGGATACAATATGTGCATGGTTTGTTGTGAAAGATCGTGCGGGACGTTGAGCGCTGTTAATGCTTCGCGATAAATATCTTGCAACAACAAACGCGATGTGACGTAACTATAATTCGGTTCGTTTTCAACTAACGCGCGCGCGCTCATCACTAACGCTTTATAAACATCATTCATGGCAACGCCATCGAATAAATTTTTTCGCGCGTCTTCAATAATTTGCGTGGGACTCACATCATTCAATCCTTGGCATGCATCCACTGCTAAATTACTGAGAATATGCCTGTCTAATTTTTTTCGAGTGCCGTCGCTTAAAATCACGTGTATGGGTTTTTCTACTACTTGATTTTCGAGCGCCTTGCGTGCTTCGCGTCTTTTTTCACGATACAACACATAAGTACGCGCGACTTGATGTTCGCCGGCGCGCATCAATTCTAATTCCACTAAATCTTGAATGGATTCGAGTTGGATGGTTGCACCATCAGGCCAGCGTGTTTTGAAACGTTCGGTAATGTTGCGTGCCAACTGTGTTGCGATTTCTTGAATACGATCTGAATTTCCGGCATTCTCACCTTCAACCGCTAAAAATGCTTTTTTGATGGCGGCAATGATGCGATGATCATCGTATTGCGCGAGTTCACCGTCGCGGCGAATCACGCGCAACTGACCTGGTTTGGTAATGAGTAACGTCAAGTCGTCGATTCGGATTTGGGTATTTTCGACTTGACTAATGGGTGTTTCCATGCGCGAACTCCGTAGTATCAATAACACAATATGTTGTTTATTTTTAAATCTTAAACCACAAGATAATGTGTTTTTTGGTCTATTTCAAGGGATAAGTCTGGGGGAATAATGTGGATAACTTGTGAATTGGCGGGAATGACCGATGATTGATCAAGAAGGCTTTCGCGAGAACGTGGGAATCATTGTGGCGAATGAAAAAGGGCAGGTGTTGCTCGCCAAGCGCACCGGCACGCCAAACGCATGGCAATTTCCGCAAGGCGGCATCAACGATCAAGAATCTGTTGTGGATGCGATGTATCGTGAGCTGCACGAAGAGTTAGGATTATTTCAAAAAGATGTGAAGGTGCTCGCGCAATCGCCGCATTGGTTGCATTATCGATTGCCCGTGCGTTTTCGTCGCAGCGACGATCCATCGAAATGCATCGGTCAAAAACAAAAATGGTTTTTGCTGCAATTGATGTGCGAAGCGTCGGCGATTCGGTTGGACATGAGTACGCATCCGGAATTTGATGCGTGGCAATGGGTGGATTATTGGGCGCCGCTCAAACATATTATTTTTTTCAAGCGCGCCGTGTATCGTCAGGTGCTGAAAGAATTTGAAGGAAATTTGCCATGCACGAAACGTTGATCACCGCTGTTTTAATTTATTTGGCGTTGGGTATTGGTGCTGGCATGTTGTCTGGCTTATTAGGAGCGGGCGGCGGTTTGGTCATGGTGCCAGGCCTCATGTTTTTGTTTCATTTAGATCATACGGTGAATCCGGCGTTCATGATGCATGTGGCAGTCGGTACTTCGCTTGCCAGCATGATTCCGATCACCGTGCGATCGCTGTTGTCGCATCTGAAACGTGGTGTCGTTTTTTTTGCAGTGTATCAAAAAATGTTGGCGGGATTATTGTTTGGTGTGTTGGCTGGTAGCGTGCTCGCGCATTTTATTCATTCGATTGTGTTGCAAGTGACGTTTGGTCTTTTTGTATTGACGATGGCATATGCGTTGGTGCGAAAACAAAAAGACACGGTAGTAAAAAAATTACCGGGAAAATGGGGATCTTTTGCTGCAGGATCATTGACAGGTGCTTTGACGGGATTGTTGGGAATTGGCGGTAGCACATACTCCGTGCCGTTTATGGTGAATCGTGGCGTGGACATGCGTGTTGCGGTGGTGACGGCCATTGCATTTGCGCTCACGAGTTCTTGTATTGGCGCGATCATTTTTATGATGACTGGCATGCATGTGATTGGATTACCGCATTGGACGATTGGGTATGTATTGTGGCCGGCGTGGCTTGGACTATCTGTCGGTGGTATTGTGATTGCGCCGCTGGGCGCTAAAATTTCGCATCAAATTTCACCGCAAAAATTAAAGATCATTTTTGCGATTTTTCTGTTGTTTGTGTCAGCGCACATGCTGTGGGTATAAGACTAAATTCACTCCTGCCGCTCGCGAACACGATCGGCAGGAGTGAATTTTAAGAACTAAATAACCGTTACGTCTTCTGCTTGGAAGCCTTTTTCACCCTTCACAACAGAAAATTGAACGCGATTGCCTTCTTGCAATGTCCGACGCCCTTCCGCCTTGATTGCTTTTTGATGTACGAATACATCAGCGCCACCTGCATCACGCGTAATAAATCCAAAACCCTTTTGATCGTTAAACCATTTAACGACACCTGTTTCTTTTGCCATAAAATTAACCTATTCAAAATTGGTGTTTCCACCGGTTGTAGAAAGAAAGATATTAACACTAAATATTATATTGGCAAAAGAAAAATTTGAGTTGTGGAAAATAATCATTACCCTAGGCACCGATGAAAAAATGTGATGGAAGCTTGAACTATACGATACTATCGTATAGAATTAACTAAAAGTATACGATAGTAACGAATATATGCAACAAATTGATTTAAAAGAATTATTTTATCAATACAACCCGTGGTGGCTGGGTGAGATGCCAGTTATTGCCACAATTGAGCGTCCCACTGTCCTTGCGCCGTTATATCCGCTCTTAAAGACGCGGGATGTGATTATGCTGTCTGGCTTGCGTCGCGTGGGAAAAACTACCACGATCAAATATCTGATCCGTCATTTAATTCAGCAGCAAAAGATCAATCCCGTACTTTGTTTTTATATCAGCATGGATGATTATCAATTAAAAAGTATCAGCATTATTGATGTGATTAACGAATATCGCAAAATAATGAAAATCACTTTTCAAGAAAAAATTTTTGTTTTTCTGGATGAGATTACTTACGCCAATGATTTTCAAATTCAATTAAAAAATTTGTATGACAAAGAAAATGTGAAATGTATTGTGTCGTCGTCCAGCAGTTCGCTGCTCAAAGACGATAGCGCTTATTTAACAGGAAGAAAACGCATTATCGAAATCAATCCGTTGAACTTTGAAGAATATTTGTTATTTAAAAACATTCACGTTTCATTCGCGGATCGTGGTTTATTGGACACTTATTTTTTGGAATACCTAAGAACAGGCGGCATTCCTGAGTATGTGTTGCATGGCGATCGTGAGTATTTAATGGGCTTGGTGGATGACATCATTACCAAGGATATTATTGCAAAACATGGTATTCGTCAGCCGGGTGTTATCAAGGAATTTTTTATTTTGTTGATGGAGCACGCTGGAAAACAAATCAGTGTGAATAAGATTGCGAATATTTTAAAAATTTCAGTGGATAGCGCGAAACGCTATTTAACGCTGTTTGAAGAAACCTACTTGATTCATTTGATGCCGCGTTTTGGAAAAACAAATGAAATTTTATTGTCGACCAAAAAAGTGTATGCGACCGATGTGGGTATTCGAAATGCTGTTGTAGGATTTCGCGACAAAGGCGCGCTGTTTGAAAATATTGTTTTTATGACAATCAAGCAGCACCAACCGCGTTATCTGTATCAAGATCAAACTGAAATTGATTTTATTTTTAATAATACGTTGCTTGAAGTAAAATATCATGCTGAACTGAATGAAAAACAAATGCAATTGTTTGACAGTTTTCCTGCTCGGCGGAAAGTAATTTTGAAAAATTACGCTGATTTTCAGAAATTTTTGGAGCATGATTAAGATATGTTTTACTATCCCTCCCACATCAACCCCATCGCTTTTTCTGTTGGTCCCATCAAAGTACATTGGTATGGCTTGATGTATTTGACGGGATTTTTGGGCGCGTGGTTGCTTGGTTGTTATCGCGCAAAAAAATCGGGCAGTGGGTTCACAACCACCGAAGTGTCCGATTTAATTTTTTACGGTGCACTGGGTGTTGTGCTGGGCGGGCGCATTGGGTACATGCTTTTTTATGCGCTGCCTGAATTCATTCATCATCCCCTCAGTTTGTTTTATGTATGGGATGGTGGCATGTCGTTTCACGGCGGATTGATCGGCGTATTCTTGGCTTTTTTCTTTTATGCGCGGCATTTGAAAAAATCCGTGTGGGCGTTGACGGATTTTATTGCGCCTATGGTGCCAATTGGGTTGGCAGCGGGGCGCGTGGGGAATTTTATCAACGGTGAATTATGGGGGCGCGTGACAACCATGCCGTGGGGCATGATTTATCCTGATGCAGGCCCTTTGCCGAGACATCCCTCCGAGATTTACGAATTTTTATTGGAAGGGGTTGCGCTATTTCTCATTCTTTGGATATTCTCACGCAAGCCTCGCCCAAGATTTGCGGTGTCTGCATTATTTTTGTTAGGGTATGGGTGTTTTCGATTTTTTTGTGAATTCTTTCGGCAGCCGGATCCGCAATACGGCTATTTATTGTGGAATTGGGTAACGATGGGGCAAATTTTGTCGTTTCCCATGATTGTTGCTGGTATGATTTCGCTTTATTTTGTCTATAAACAAGCAAGGAAGTAATTTTATGATTCTGAAAAACGCATTGTTATTGATCGGATTGTCTGTTGCAGCGATCTTTTTTCAAGATCAACTGATGGCAGCGTTACAATTTTTAACGCACGTGCATACCGTGATCGCGAGAGGTTTGGGCTTTATTTTTTCGGGAGATGAAGCGGGCGAAATTGTACAATCGGTGTTAGCATTGCTGTTAATTCCGGTGGTGTTGGGTATTTTGCTGGCTGTCGCGCACTTTTTTGTGAAGCAAGCGCATTTTCCGCATACGGTTCTGGTTGTTTGGATTAGCTGGGCGGTGTTACTTGCTTCTGTGTTGACGCAATCCGGTTATGTGACTAATCATCCGACTGCGTGCAAATCGTCGTCGAGACAATTGGTGGTGCAAGGAAATAATGGTCAGCATTCATCAGCGCAAGCGCCAACACAAGCGCAGTCCAGAATGCCCGCTCCCGGAACACCCATGTCCACGACTAATGGTGCGTAAGTGCAATCTTATCTGCAACTATTGCAACATGTATTTGAAAACGGTGTGGTTACGCATGATCGCACCGGTATTGGCACCAAGCGTATTTTTAGTCACGAAATGCGTTTTGATTTGTCGCACGGTTTTCCTTTGCTGACCACGAAAAAATTACATACGAAAAGTATCGTGTATGAATTGCTGTGGTTTTTAAATGGCGACACCAACATCGACTATTTGAATGATCATGGTGTGTCGATTTGGAATGAATGGGCAGATGAAAAGGGTGATTTAGGTCCCGTGTATGGAAAACAATGGCGCGCATGGCAATCTGCCGAGGGTCGCGTGATCGATCAGCTGAGTGAAGTGATCACACAAATTCGAAAAAATCCCACCTCGCGTCGCTTGATTGTGTCGGCATGGAATGTCGGTGAGTTAGATCAGATGGCATTGCCACCGTGTCATTGTTTGTTTCAATTTTTTGTTTCTGAAAATAAATTATCGTGCAAATTAATTCAGCGTTCCGCCGATGTTTTTTTAGGTGTGCCATTTAATATCGCATCGTATGCGTTGTTAACGCACATGGTGGCGCAGCAATGCGATTTGAATGTCGGTGAATTTATTTGGTCGGGTGGTGATTGCCATTTGTATTTAAATCACATGGAGCAAGCGAAAATTCAATTAATGCGTGCACCTAAATCGTTGCCTGTTTTAAAAATACTGCGAAAACCGAGTTCTTTGTTTGATTATCAGTTTGAAGATTTTGCATGGCTGAATTATATTGCAGAGCCCAGTATTCGCGCGCCGATTGCGGTGTGATTGTTGCTTTCGCACTTGCTCCGTAACAGGTCACCCTGTAGAGAGAAACGCTCGATTTTTGGCGCTTTTTTGCGAAAAATCCATTCAAAAATGCTCACATACTGACGTGTATGCTCCGCTTTTTGAATAAATTTTTCGCAAAAAGCTTGTCCCGCACTCGATGCGGGATCACCTAAAAATCCAGCGTTTTCCAAGATTCAAGTATGGGGTGATCTATTATCTTGCGCCACTTCGTTTCGCGCGTGCTTTTAAGATGGTGTTACAGATGCTACAGAAGCGAGTATGTTTTCTGATTGTGATGTTCTTGTTGCGAGCGTTTGGTTCATTAATTGAGTTAACGCTGCATTAAATTGTGTTGTATCTCTCCAATTTACTGTTTGAGAAGCGCCATCTACCCTTGATTGAAAAGAAAATATATCTGCTAACGCGTTGCGCATGTGTATCGATTGCGGTAATTTAAAATAATTTATTAGTTGTTTTGCAGAGTGTGTTGTGATTGAATGCGATTTTTTCGTTTGGAAAAAAGGTACTGTCAATCTATTTTTTTCCAGGCAAACGATGACAATGAGTTCTTCAAAAAGTGTTTTTATGTTTTGTTGCAATGCTGGCGTGCGTTGTCCAGACTCTTTAAAATATTTTTCAAGTGCAGTATTTAGCTCTGTTGTGATGCTGTTGATTTTTTTGACTTTTGCATCATGGCTTGTTTTGTATGCCGCAGTTGCTTTGAGGAAAGGATTTTTTGACAGCGACAACATAGGCAGAGACGGAATAGCATATTGCATAGCGTGAGCAGCTATTTTTAATTTAATTGCATTATTGCTCGAAGCAATTTTTTTATCTTCTAGTAGACGCGGATGGTGCGTCATCAGTAATAATAATACTGATAATGCTTGATTCCCGATATCATGGTTATTTGAATGTGCCAGCTCTAGTAGATTGGTAGCGATATTCTCAATTTTTTCAGTCGATAAGTGTCCTGTAATATCTAGTGTCGCCAGTGCTTTGCAAGCCTCAGTGCGCACGTAAAAACTCTCATCATTTAATTTTTCTAACAATGTCGGGATGATTTGATTGTGAAATTCAGGGGATAACTGCAAGGTTGCCAGTGCGTTGCAAGCCGCAGCACGCACATCAGAATTCCAAGCATTTAATTTTTCTAACAATGTCGAGATGATTTGATTGTGAAATTCAGGGGATAACTGCAAGGTTGCCAGTGCGTTGCAAGCCTCAGTGCGCACGTAAAAACTCTCATCATTTAATTTTTCTAACAATGTCGGGATGATTTGATTGTGAA
>Ga0156288_115_pt1 | contig 89694 bp, 89 predicted proteins | sample RifCSPlowO2_12_FD_107937 | JGI IMG/M metagenome (GOLD analysis project Ga0156288, IMG submission 107937) | Gammaproteobacteria bacterium RIFCSPLOWO2_12_FULL_42_18 | reverse complement strand
CCCTCACTGAAATTTGAATGACTGTTTAGAAAACTCTTTCATTCTGGCTCTTTTGAAGCCGTTTAGTAAGTGGCGGGGTCCATACTATCTGACAACGGACACAGACACGAGCGCATCAATACAAAAGAAGCACGCGGGAAGCGCAGCGGACCAAGTGCGTAAAATTTCGCTCCCTACCGGTCGCGTCTAGGTCCAATATTTTGGGACACAGACACGAGCGGTAGCGAGTGACATAACGTCGCGATTTCTTTTGATCAATTGGAGCTTCTTCCAGAGCTGCACGCGTGAGTGAGCAGTGCATTGTTGTGTTGAGGATAGATATTGGATATACTATACTGTATATAGGTGACTCATATGGCCAAAATACTCATTTCTATTCCGGATTACTTAGCCTACCGCATGAAATCAACAATACCGGCGAGGCAGCGGAGTCGTTTGATTGCCAGATTATTGGAGGCGATTATCAAGCGACGTGAAAAGCGTTTATACGAAGCAGCGCTGGCTGTTGAAAAAGACGTTAGTTTGCGACATGAAATGTCACAGTGGGATATAACCACAGAAGATGGATTAAAAACTGATGAATCGTGGTGATGTGTATTGGGTAAATCTCAGCCCAACCAAAGGTTCTGAAATAAATAAAGAACGTCCGTGCGTATTAGTTGGTGCAACGCCCATTAATCAGGCGCGTCGAACCGTGGTGGTTGTGCCACTTTCCACAAAAGCAATCATTAGATCACCTATCACGGTTACAGTGAATTGCTTAGGAAAATCAGTTGCTGCGGTGTGTGATCAAATTCGTACTGTTGACAAAACACGTATTAAAAAACAAGCAGGCACTCTATCAAGTAAAGATATTCAAACAATAGATTCCGCATTAAAAGAAGTATTGGCGCTTGAATAAACTAAAAAATTAACGATGCTTGAAATCCGTTTTATTTTTCAGAAAATATTCTTGATGTTTTTTTAAGTATTCGTTTTTCGCCGAGTTTGTTTCAAAAAAATGTGGACCGCGACTAACGTGTGTCTTTAAAATTTCCTCAATAATTTTAATGTTATCGAATGTAATGCTACCAACAGGAGCGTTTTGCAACTGAATGATTATTTCTTTTTTCATTTCTTTCGCTTGGGTTTGATAGCGACTATAGTCACTCGCGAACATGTTGACATTTCTTAAAATAGACATGAGAACAGAAAATCCTTTCTGATAGCCTTTAATTATTCGATTATAGTCTTGTGATGTGTTGAGCGGCTGCGTTGATTCAGATTCGGACAATGTTGTTGCGACTCTTTGAGTGTTGATTCGTGATGTATTATTAGCAGGAAGCGATATCGTGCTTCGATCTGGGGCTACTTCTGATACGGGTGGTGTTCTCATAATATGGGAAGTGAGTGATGTTTCGCCGTCAGATATTATTTCAACTAAAGTCTCTAGATCGGCATCTGTTTCATAACTCTTAACCAGTGCAGCAGTATCATCGGGAGAGATGTGCTCAACTAGAATTAAATGTTGTATTAACTTTGATCTTAATAGAGACTGATAGCCAATTTTTTCATAGCTGGTATCTGTAAGCCCCGCATTTTTTAACGCAATACGCTCCTCCATGGTAAGACCCTCCAAAAAAGGTACTAAATTGTTGAGAGTTGTTAGCGCTCCTTCTTGTACCTGTTGTAAATATAATTTTCTTAGCGCTATTTCTTTGCGTTTTTTTGCCTCCTCTTTTCTAATAGCAAGCGCAACATCATTGAGAATATTATTGGGTAATGAATCAATCTGTGCCTGCCATGCTGTATCGAGTAATGTTGGTAGTGGTATTGCTGGGCTTGATTGCAATGGCGTTGAAACTTCGGGGAATTTTGCAGTGATTGCATCTGTTATATACTTTTGTATGAGTGGTAAATCATTCGCAATCGCTTCATCGTTTGGTTGATTAGTTATGGTTTTATATTCAGTAGGAAATAAATAAGGTAATGTTTGTGTATTCCCTTCAGATTCCAGATCAGAACTAGCATTCTGGAAATAAAACCGCATAATATTATTTTTAAAAATATCATTCAATATTATCAGCGCTCTTAAAAAATCAATTACATTTTTGTCATCCTTGTGTAATGTGTATATTGTGTCGAGTGATTCGATGAATTTTTCTCGAGTAATTTCGATGTTTGTTGCTTGTTGAATATAAAATAATTTTGAGTGTGGTAATTCTTCAGAAAACTCACTAATAGTTTCAAAGGACTCGTCAATATAATTATTGAGTTGTTCAACAACCGTAGTTGATAATTCTGACCGCATAGCATACCTCGTCATTTGTATTTGGTGCATTGCAATCAATGTAAGTATAGATCATGAATATTAAATATTTTTTATCAATTTTTCATGCACTTGGTCCGCGAGCTATGCTCGCTTCCCGCGTGCTTCTGTGAGTTTTATTAATGCACTTGGTCCGCGAGCTATGCTCGCTTCCCGCGTGCTTCTGTGGATTGTAGGGGTATCTCACACACTCACGTCGGACACAGACACGAGCGGTAGCGAGTGACATAACGTCGCGGTTTCAACATCATGCGTTGCAATAATGACGGTCTTTTTAGAAAAAATATCATGACAGTTATTCCAAATTGCTGGAAACAATCCGGATTCTAAACCGGCAGAAGGCTCATCCAATAATAAAATTGGTGCATCGTGTAATAGCGCGCGTGCCATCGCAATGCGCCGACATTCACCACCTGAAAAATATTTTCCAAATTCGCCCATCATGGCATCTAGTGAAATATTCAAATGCAAACGTTTCAAAACATCCTGACAGTGCTGATCAGAAATATCGGTTCGCATCAACGTTAAATTATCTCGCACCGTCGCATTGAAAATATGAATTTGTTGTGTGACATAACTGATCGAGTGTCGCAAATCAATTTCAGCCAACGATTTTACATTACTTTTTCCAAGAAAAATATTTCCCTGAGTGGGATCAAAAACACGCGCAATTAATTGCAGCAGAGTAGATTTTCCAATACCTGACGGCCCTGTAATTGCCAAATGAGAACGAAATGGAATTGCTAATGAAACATTATCCAAAATAATATTTTTTTGATTTGGATAATAAAATTGAATACATTCGAGCGTTAAATTAAAATCCTGAATGGAATGCTCTGCATATTCAGAAAAAATAACCAACGGTTTTTGTTGTTGTATTGCATCAATGCGTTGAGCGGCACTGGTTGATTTTCCCAATGACAAGCATGACAGTGGAAATAAGGCAATTTTTTCAAAGGCGGCAATGATTAAAAATACAATCATGGCTAATTGAGCACCGGTGATGGCATGCGTTTGCACGAATGTTGTACCAAAATAAATTATTCCAAATACAGTAATACCAGAGAATAATTGCGACAACGCCATGACCCATCCTTTGAGTGTTGCCAATCGTGCTTCAACTTGCAGACAAGCGTTATGCGCTGATGTTATCCACGCATTTCTTTTTTTTGTGCTAAAAAATAAATAAAGATCAGCGCTGTTTTGCAGTGCATCGACAATGGTTAATCGTAATTGACTCATTGTTGATTGATGATTTTTTCCAGCGGGAAAACCGTAACGAATAGAAATCCAAGGTAATACTAAGTATGCAATCAACATCGCACTCGCCGCATACCACGCGAGCGACACATTAAAATATGCAATAAAAATTGGAATACCAATCATTATTAGCAACGCAATCAAAAATGGATTCATCACATTCAAATACAATTGATCGAGCGTATTAATATCTGACACCATTTGATTGAGTAATTCACCGCTTTGCGACGTCATTAATCGCCCAGGTGATAGTGGAATTAATTGTTGATAAAACCACACACGCAGTGTTGTTAAAATTCGAAACGTAAAATCGTGATTGATCACGCGCTCACCGTGCCGGGATAAAATACGAATGAGTGCTAACAATCGAATGTTGGCGGCAGGCAGAAAATAATCAAAGCGCAGTGCAGATACCGCGGATAATCCAGCGAACGCGGATGCTGAAATAAACCAACCGGATAAGGAAAATAATGCAACGGAAGATGCCGCAAGGATGACACCCATTAACACACTGTAAAGTAGGCGAAGGCGATAACGCAGAATGAATTTGATAAAAAAGAATAGGGTCTGTTTACATTTGGTTGTTCGTCGCGAAAAAAACGGGCTTTGAGATAAAATTTGTTTATTTTTGAATCCAATACTCTGTGGTATTGGGTGAAAAAATAAACAGATTTTAGCCAAAGAACGTTTTTTGCAGCAAAATAACCAATTGTAAACAGACCCTAATGATTTCATAACGAGATCACCTGAGTGGCCAGATCAATGATGCGTTGATCGTGCGTCGCAATGATGATTGTTTTTTTTCCTCGCCACGTTTTGATTACAGAAAAAATAATTTCTGCATTCTCATGATCTAAATAAGTTGTCGGTTCATCCAATAAAATCATCCGCGCATCTTTTAAAATAATGCGCGCAAGTGCAATACGCTGAATTTGCCCACCTGAAAATCCTGCATTATTTTCACCAATACATTGATCAAGATCATCTGTAAATAAAAATACCCCCGCTTTTTTTGCAGCGTCGTTGATTTGTTCTTTTGTTGCGGCTTCATTTCCCAGTGCAATATTATTTGCAATGCTCGTGTGAAATAATCGAGTATGTTGTTGCAATAAAGCAATATGCTGATACCAGCTGTCTGAATCAATCTTTGCGATGTCATGATGGTTAACGAAAATGGTTCCTGATGTTGGCGTGAGAAATCTTGCTATCAACTGCAATAACGTTGATTTTCCGCTGCCACTTTTTCCAGTGATTGCTACACAGGCGCCACTGTCAATCTCTGCATTGAAATGAGTGATAATTTTTTTTTCAGTCTGATATTCAAACGACAAATTTTGGATCGCGAGTGACATTTTTTTTTCAGAAAAAATAATAGCGTGATCGTTCGTAGAAATTTCTTTTTTTTCCGGTTCAAATTTTAATATGTCGGTTGCAGCCGCAATCGCTTCTGCACGAGCATGATAAAATACGCCTAATTGACGAAGTGGTGCATAAAACTCAGGTGTTAGTAATAAAATAAACAGCGCCTGTTGCAATGTGATATGCACCGAAAAACCCGCATGAATAAACCCCAGTAAACCCAACCCCAAGTAAACTGCAATGACTGCAATTGCCATAGTGGAAAATAATTCTAGTGCCGCTGAAGATAAAAAGGCGACGCGCAAAATTGACATGGTGGTTTTTCGAAAATTTTCAGAAACAGTTTCAATTCGGTTAAGCTCGTCTTTGGCGCGATGAAATAAAACCAGTGTTGATAATCCCTGTAGCGCATCCAAAAAATGCGCGCTCATGATGGAGAGTTGTTGAAAATTTTTTTGATTGAGCGATGAAACACCGAGGCCAATTAATATCATAAATAACGGAATCAGAGGCGCTGTAATCAGAAGCACTAATCCCGCAACCCAATTTTGCATCCACACAACAATCAAAATGATGAGTGGCAAAATAATTGTGATCATCATTTGCGGTAAATAATCTGAGAAAAAATTCTGCAATGCATTCACTTGTTCAATCAACGTGGTAGTGAGCGCGCCTGTTTTGTGTTGCGATAATTGCAGCGGTGAATATTGAATGAGATGCTGAAATAATTGATTTCGTACGCGATCCTTAATAATTTTACTGGATTTAAAATTAATTTTTTCACGCAACAATGTGAATAGCGAACGAAAAAAAATCAATGTCAACAAACCGATTAGCAACGGTAAAATACTTTCGCGCGCTGCATTGTGAAAATAAATTTTATCAATGAGCGTTGCTAATAAGGCGGCTTGCGCAATAATAATAACGCCTGAAAAACATCCTAAAATAATGGATAAAATGAGTGGCGCGCGTGCATGAGAAGATTGTGCTAATAACCATCGATAGACTCTCGAATCATTCATGATCGCGCGTTCGGATGCTGAGCCATATGCCGATGCTAACGGCAACAAATAAACCGATAATGGTTACGATATAAAACATAAGTAGGCCCTAATAAAAATTATGTTCATTGTCTTCGACATCTTGTGGGCTGAGTGTTGGTTTTTTGCCCCAAATCGTACTGTAAGCAAATATTTTATATGCCACAATAATAATTAATAACAACGATCCAAGATATAACATAATATTTAATGCGTATTGATTCGATGTAGAATTCCACACCGTTAAACTTTGATTGGGATGTGTGGATGATGGCATGATAAATGGAAATAATGTGCCGCCGGCTGTTCCGACAATACCGCCGATAGAAAAACAACTTGCCCAAAATGCCGTACTATACCAGCCATAATAAGCAGCCCACAACGATTCTAAAATTCCCGCATAGGCTAAAAAGGGTGCTAAATATTTCCAGGGATATTGATCATAACTTTGTATCCATGCGCCCACACTTTGATGAACCACATTTTGCAGTGGATATTGCGTAGGATCTGCAGCGGAAGAAATTAATTGATAACCCGGAATTTTATACAACAGTAATAATCCAGAAATCGTGAATGTCATTAGTAGCAAAATCGCAGTGAAACAATGGATTTTGAAAGCCAGTTCGCGCAAGTGCCCTTCAACACGACGTTGCAAATAAACGGAGCCGTGCATTAACACCATCAACACAGAAACGGAACCTGATAATAATGCGTAGGGACTTAATAAATCAAAAAAATTGCCGGGAAAATAGGAACGAAATGTGTGTGGATCAAAATAAAATGGAAAACCCAAAAAACAATTACCGAGTGCTACACCAAACACAAATACGGGAACAACACCGCTAATAAATAATGCCCAGTCGCATAATCGGCGCCAGCGTGCGCTATTAATTTTGTTGCGATATTCATAACCGGGCGGTCGTAAAAATAATGAAAATAAAATGACGAGCAATGCTGCATACATTCCCGAAAAAGCGGTGCTATAAACCACAGGCCATGTGACAAATATTGCGCCTCCCGCAAAAACAATCCAGGTGAGATTGCCATCCCATGTTGGAGCGCTTGTGTTCAGCACAACGCGCCTGTCAGTTTCGCTTTTTAAAAAAGGCATATACATCGTGACGCCCACATCAAATCCGACAGTGGCCGCATACACAATTAACACGCAACCAATAATAAACCACCAGGCGATTTGTAAAAATTCATATTGAAACATTACTGCACCTCAAAAAAATATTTTTTAGTACCCAAACTGCTGGGACCTAATCGCGCGAATTTAAACATCAAGCATAATTCCACTGTAATGAGCGCGATGTAAAAAACGACAAAGAAAATTAAACTCGTGATGAGCGAGGGAACATCAAGTGTTGAAATGCCCATAAAAGTTGGCATGATGTTATGAATCACCCACGGTTGACGACCCACTTCTGCCAACACCCATCCCGATTCTGCTGTCATGAATGGCAGTGGAATGGCATATACGCAACAACGTAGGAAAAACCGATGTTTTTGCAACGTATCGCGCAGCGCAAAAATAAATCCTAAAAAAATAAGTAATGTGACGATTGCCCACAATGCAATCATGATTCTAAAAGACCAAAATGCAATTTGCACATCAGGAATCGCACTTTTTGCAGCCGCAATAATTTGCGCGGGTGTGGCATCAGTTACTTTTTCGGTGAATGGTTTTAATAAATAACCAAACCCTAAATCTTTTTCATTTTTTTGATAAGCAATCATATCTGCGGGCGTTGCGGTTTTATTCCAAATTTTATGTAACATCGCGTAAGCAATCATGCCATTTTTCACGCGCGGAATGGTTTTTGCGATTAAGGGTTTGATGCCTTCGACTGTGCCCGTGAGAGAATGTGTCGCGATGATACTCAGTGCATCAGGAATTTTTACTTCAAATTTATTTTGCTCTGCGGTTTGATCGGGCCATGCAAATAAATACCATGCAGCCGGTGCTTTTTGTGTCGTCCATTGTGCTTCAATTGCCGCCATTTTTTCAGGCTCTTCGCGGCTAACGGCCAACCCATTTTGATCGCCGTAAAATGCTACTATGAGTGAGCAAACCAACCCAAAACCAGTTGCAATTGCAAATGAACGCTTAGCAAATTCCACATCGCGATTTTTTAATAAATAAAATGCGCTGATGCCAATCACAAACATAGATGCAACTAAAAATCCTGCGAAAGCGACATGACCAATGCGCAGTTGAGATAAGGGTTGTAAATACAAATCAGCGATGCTGCCCAATTCCAATGTCATGTTGCGATAATTGAAACTGGTGGCCACGGGATGTTGCATCCAACTGTTGGCCGCTAAAATATTGACGATCGATAACGTGGCGCCAACTGCCATGAAAAAAGTCACGAGAAAATGCGCGCGATGACTGAGCTTGTCCCAGCCGAAAAAGAATAATCCAAACATCGTTGCTTCCAACATGAAAGCGGTGATGCCTTCGATGGCCAAGACGGGGCCGAAGCTGCCGCCGATCATGCGCGAAAAGTAGGCCCAATTTAAACCAAATTCAAATTCCATGGTGATGCCGCTTAAAACACCGATTGCAAAGTTAATTGCGAGTAGTTTTCCCCAAAATCGAGTCATATCTTTGTAAACCGCTTTGCCTGTTTTCACATAAGCGGCTTCCATGGCAACCAATATCCACGTCAATCCAAGTGTGAGCGGCACAAATAAGAAGTGAAAAAGTGCGGTGAAAGCAAATTGAAGACGAGAAAGATCACTGAGCAGAAGAGACGACATCGTGATACATCCTTGTTTTGCATCAACCAGAAATCAATCTAACATCATCTTTGTTGTTGGTCTAGTTTTGATCCCGACATCAAAACACATTATTTTTTTTAAATTAGGAGTTTCGCACTTTGCGAAACTCTCTTTGCGCAAGCGCGAATTCATTTCGCGCGTAGCGTATGTTACAGGAAGGACTTCGCACGAAGTGCGAAAGTCCTGTAAGTATGGTATTTTGATCCAATTCTCAAACGAAAGGAGCTTGTGATGATGACGCTCGCATGGATTGTTCTGTGGATGGCGGTGATGATGGTGCTTGCGTTTAATCGCGCGTCACTGTCGGTGTGGACCATTGGCGTGGGCGTTTTTTTATTGCTCTGCTCGTTCTTTTCAAATTTTCATATTGCAGTGCTCACGCTTTTTTGGATTATTTACGCGGGCATTTTTGTCATCCTTAACGTTTCGTTGCTGCGGCGTTTGTTATTATCTCGTTATATTTTTGCGTTTTATCGCAAAGTGACGCCGACGTTGTCTGTTACTGAACGCGAAGCGTTGAATGCGGGCAGTGTGGGTTGGGAGGGAGAATTATTTAGCGGAATGCCGCATTGGGAGAATTTACAAAAAAGTAAAATTTCTAAATTGAGCGCTGAAGAGCGCGCATTCTTAGATGGCCCCGTGGAAAAATTTTGTGAAATGGTGAATAGCTGGCACATGTATCACACCATGGATATTCCGAAAAAATTATTAGATTTTCTGCGGGAAAATGGATTTTTAGGAATGATTATTCCAAAACAATATGGCGGATTGGAATTTTCTCATTTTGCGCATTCGCAAGTGATTACAAAATTGGCGAGTTCGAGTTGTGCCACAGCGATTTTAACGAGCGTTCCCAATTCATTGGGGCCCGCTGAATTATTATTGCATTATGGAACGACGGAGCAAAAAGAATATTATTTGCCGCGTTTGGCCAAAGGAATTGATGTGCCTTGTTTTGCATTAACGAGTCCTGTGGCGGGATCGGATGCGGGTGCGATTGAAGACTACGGCGTGGTGTGTGAAGCAGAATTTGAAGGCAAAAAACAATTATGCATGCGCATGAATTGGAGCAAGCGCTACATCACGTTGGCACCTGTTGCAACATTATTAGGCCTCGCATTCAAGCTATACGATCCCGATCATTTGCTCGGAAAAAAAGAGTCACTCGGTATTACGTGTGCGTTGATTCCCGTTGAAACTAAAGGCGTTGAAATTGGTCGCCGACATGTGCCGTTGCATAGCCCATTTCCCAATGGCCCGACCAAAGGTCACGATGTGATTTTGCCGCTTACAGCAATCATTGGCGGTGTAAAAATGGCAGGACAAGGATGGCGCATGCTGATGGAATGTTTGGCGGCGGGTCGCAGCATTTCGTTGCCATCGATGGTGACAGGTGGTGCGCGCATGGCGGGAGTTGCAACGGGTGCTTACGCACGCATTCGCGAACAATTTCATTTACCCATTGCAAAATTTGGTGGCGTTGAAGAAGCATTGACGCGCATTGCCACGAATATTTACCAGATGGAAGCGTTACGAACTTTTACGGTTTCTGTGTTAGATCAAGGTCAGCGTCCAGCGGTGGCATCTGCATTGTCAAAATATCATGCGACCGAAATGGGACGGCGTACGGTGAATGATGCGATGGATATTCACGGCGGCAAAGGTATTTGCATGGGGCCGAATAATTATTTGGCGCAAGGTTACATTGAATTACCGGTCAGTATTACCGTGGAAGGCGCGAATATTTTAACGCGCTCCATGATTATTTTCGGGCAGGGTGCTGTGCGTTGTCATCCTTATGTGCTCAACGAAATGATGGCGGCGATGAATGATGATGTAGAAGCAGGATTAAAATTGTTTGACCAAGCGATTTTTGGGCATCTGGGATTTATGGGAAGCAATAAAGTGCGCACATTCGTGCTGGGCTTGACCAATGGTTATTGGTCGCGTGCGCCAAAAAATGAATTGAAGCGTTTTTACCAGCAATTTTCGCGTTTTTCAGCAGCGCTTGCTTACACGGCTGACATTGCGATGATGACCATGGGTGGCGCGTTGAAGCGCGCGGAAAAATTATCAGCGCGATTCGGAGATTTACTGAGTTACTTATATATCGGCTCTTCCGTGTTGAGATTTTACGAAGAAACCGATTTACCAAAAAGTGAATTTCCAGTGATTCAATGGATTTGCCAGGATTTATTATTTAAAATGCAAACGCAATTGAATGGTGTTTTGGAAAATATTCCCAATGCGTGGGTCGGTCGCATTTGCCGCGGGATTGTATTTCCACGCGGGCGTTATTTGAAAGCGCCCAGCGATCAACTGGGCGCTGTGGTTGCAAAATTATTAACGGAGCAAAGTGAATTTCGAAAACGCATGACTCGCGATCTGTACTACACACCCAATGATAATAATCCCGCAGCAAAATTAGAAAAAATATTGTCGGATGTGATTTCAGTTGAATCGATTGAAAAACGATTAGCGCAAGCGCGGCGCGAATACCACGGCATTGCTAAAACACGTGCAGAATGGGTGGAAGCAGCAGAGCAACATCATGTGATTTCAGAAGCCGAAGCGAAAAAAGTGACCGCGGTTTTTGCTGCGAAAATGTCCGTGATTAACGTCGATGACTTTAACGCGAATTTTGAATAGATCGCCATGGATAAAATTTGGTTAAAGCAATACACGCAGGGTGTGCCCGACACCATCAATCCCGATGCATTCACTTCGCTCGTACATTTTTTCGAAAAATACGCCAATGATTTTTTAGATCAGCCGGTGTTTACCAATTTTGGCACCGAGATGACGTATCGCGAAATGAAAACACACACACGCAATTTCGCCGCTTTTTTGCAGCAGCAATTAAAATTAAAAAAAGGTGCGCGTATTGCGATGATGATGCCCAATATTTTGCAATATCCTGTCGCTATTTTTGGTGCGCTGAAAGCAGGATTGATTGTTGTTAATGTGAATCCGCTTTACACCGCCAAAGAAATTGAAGTTCAGGTGAATGATGCGGAAGCAGAAGCGATTGTAGTTTTGGAAAATTTTGCTGATCATCTGGAGGGAGCATTACCACACACCCAATTAAGACACGTCATCATCACCAAAATGGGCGACATGCTTGGCTCTTTCAAAGGCGCTTTTTTTAATTTTATGTTGCGTTACGTGAAAGGCAAAGTGCCGGATTATGATTTGCCGAACGCTATTTTTTTCAAGCAAGCACTTGCCATCGGAAAACAATCTGCATTTGAGCCAGTGGAATTAAAAAATACGGAGACGGCTTTTTTGCAATACACGGGCGGTACTACAGGCCGTTCCAAAGCAGTGATTTTATCGCATCGCAATATTATTTCTAATGTATTGCAATGTGTTTCATGGATACGCGACGTGGAAGTGAAGAATCGTGCCGTGATGTTGGGCGCGCTTCCCATGTATCATATTTTTTCGTTGACGGTGTGCGGTACGTGTATTTTTCCGATGGGTGGATCGTCGGTTTTGATTACAAATCCGCGTGACACGCGTTCAATGTTGAAAGAAATTAAAAATGCAAAATTAACCACAGCCGTTGGTTTGAATACATTATTTCAATCCATGTTGGTGCACCCCGATATCAATAAAGTGGATTTTTCTCATCTTAGGCTCACAATTTCAGGCGGTATGGCGATGCAACGTTCTGTTGCGGATCAGTGGCAAGCGGTGACGGGTGTGCCCATTTTAGAGGGATATGGATTAACGGAGTCAAGCCCTGTGTTAACGTTGTGCCCCGTTAGCATGACGCATTTCACCGGCAGTATTGGCATTCCCGTGCCATCGACTGACGTGATGATTTGCGATGAATTGGGGAACGAATTGGGATTTCATCAGCCGGGTGAAGTGTATGGGCGTGGGCCGCAAGTGATGAGTGGTTATTGGCGTCGTGATGAAGAAACGAAAGCAGTGTTGGATAGCGAAGGATGGTTGCATACGGGTGATATTGGTTACATGGATGAGCGTGGATTTGTCTATATTGTCGATCGCAAAAAAGATATGGTGCTTGTGTCGGGATTTAATGTGTATCCCAATGAAGTGGAAGCCGTGATTGCAGAGCATCCTGGAGTGCGCACGGTTGCTGTGATTGGTATTCCTTCTGAAAAAACTGGCGAAGCATTAAAAGCATTTATTATTAAAAAAGATCCCGCATTGACTGCAGAGCAAGTGATTGCATTTTGCCGTGAGTCGTTAACAGGTTACAAAATTCCTAAATTAATTGAGTTTCGTGATCAATTGCCAATGTCGAATGTGGGTAAAGTGTTGCGGCGAGAGTTGCGTGAATCGGAGAAACAGCATGTTGAAAAATAAAATTGTGTTAATCACCGGCGCATCAAGTGGCATTGGTGCTGCGTGTGCAACTTATTTTGCGCGCGCAGGTGCGAAGCTCGTTTTATGTGCGCGACGAATCGATTTACTGAATCAGTTAACTGAAAAATTAAAATCAGAATATCATTCAGATATTTTTTCATTTCAGTTGGATGTGCGTGATCGAAATGCTGTTGAAAAAAAAATAGCAGCGATTCCAGAAACATTTCAAACAATCGATATCGTTGTGAATAGCGCTGGATTGGCGGCAGGATTAGATTTAATTCAAGAGGGTAATGTCGATGATTGGGATACCATGATTGACACCAATGTGAAAGGATTGCTGTATGTGACTCGCGCTATTTTGCCGGGGATGGTTGCAAGAGGTACGGGACATATCGTGAATATTGGTTCTATTTCGGGTAGAAATGTTTATGTAAAAGGTGCAGTGTATTGCGCCACAAAATACGCGGTGCGTGCGCTCACCGAAGGTTTGCGTGAAGATTTGCTGGGTACGTCTATTCGCGTGACATCAGTTGATCCGGGTGCGGTTGAAACGAATTTTAGCGTGGCGCGATTCAAAGGCGACACAGAACGTGCGAAAAAAGTGTATCAAGGTTTTACACCGTTAACACCTGACGATGTGGCCGATGCTATTTTTTATTGCGTCACTCGTCCAGCGCATATCAATATTCGCGAACTCGTTTTGTTGCCGACGGATCAGGTGTCGGTGACAAGCGTGGCGCGGCGCTCGCTCCCTACCGGTCGCGTCTAGGTCCATTATTATTTTTGGACACAGACACGAGCGGTAGCGAGTGTATAAAAATCAAAGAAACATCCCAAGATCTTTTAATGTTTTATAACTAGCGCTTTCTTGAATTTTACTTTCAGGAATATTTTTTCTTCGCTTTTGTGCAACACGCGTTTTCATTTCTTCTACCACACCTTCAAAGATGACATGCTTTTTAAAAATGCCATTGGCTGCAAGAAGTCCGCCATTATTTTTGACGTATTGCGCTTTTAGGCTTCGAAGAACAGGATTGGCATCTGCAGCGTTACTTTTAAAAAAAGATGGATTACTTTTTATTCCATTTTCAATTAAATCGACAATGCATTTCGGATTCTCTGATCTAATTAAAATACTCAATGTTGTATCGTCTATAATCACCATTTTTTGTAGTCGATCCAGGGAAGTGTTCAGAGAAGAGAGATCGTTACGTCTTAATAATATTATCCCAATAAAAGCATCAATAAATCGTGATTGTAGAAGGATGTTTAAAAGTGGTTCGAGCTTATCAAGTTTTTTAATATGTTCCGCAAAGTTGAGAATAGTTTTACAAGAAAAATGTAGATCTTTTATCTTGATCATTGCTTCAACAAGTTCTCGACATTGTGATTTAGAAAGATCAGAAAATATCAATTCAAAATCTTGAATTTCAAATTTATTCTCAATTAATTGTATTGCATCGCCAGAAGACATCTTTGTAGTAGCGCATAAATCTCTAATATTTTTTGCATGATGAAAAGATATTTTTTTTAACGTTAATATCTCTAGAATGTCGATAAAACTTTCTATTTCAGATTGAGTGGTTAGATCAGAAATATCAACTTGAGAGATATATAGAATGTGAATTCGGTGATTAGTTAAAGTGTAATATTTAAGAAAATTCAGAATTTCTTCATCATTCTTATAAAAATAAAAATTATATTTTTTTTCCTTTAGATACTCATTTAATTTATCAGGAATGCAAGAAATCTTTTCGGAAGGAATTTTAATTAAAATATCCATTGCTTTCTGTATATTTGAAAAACATACATTTTTTTTTATTGAAAGAATTGCATATACCGCAGGCAATGGATATTGACCTGAAAATATTTTATTCAATTGTAGCAATTCTTCAGTATTCATACAGGATTGTGCAATGCATGACGTTATTTTTTCACCGCAATCTGTGTATGTCACAAGACAGTCTATAAGTACCGGTGTTAAACGGACCCCTTTCTCTAGTAAAGTATTCAGCATTTCTTTTAGATTTTCATTTTCTGGGTGCATGAGAAGTTTCTTTGTGAGCGCTTCTATCAATTGAGATTTTTCTGAGGGTTTCAAATTTGGCAGTTTAGGATCATACTCTATGGTTTTAATATTATTATAAACATAGAACCAGTTATATTTTTGATTGGGAGATAATGACTCAAGAATATTTCCTACGTTAATTTTTTCAGAATTTAGGTATCCCATGAATTTAATAAAATACAGCGGATCATCCTGATGATCAAGATATTTATTTATGACTTCTTTTAATTCCAAATCAATTTTCATGTTATTGAACTCAATAATTGCGTAGAAAAGTAATTCTGGTTCTGGATGTTTAATCAATCGATAAAAGAGTGATTTATTATATTCAGATATGGGATATTCTGATTTCTTTGTTAAAAATATACAGTTTTTTAATTTTTCCTCGCTCACTAACAAGGATCTCTCAATCTGCTCATCAGATAATAAGAGTTTCTTTAAGTCAGGTATTTTGTTTGCATTATTAAAATTATTTTTAATTAAAAAATTAAAAAGATTTTCTGATAAAGTAATCTTATTCCAATATAGAAAATCCACATCCAAAAAAAGAAAATTGATACGCGTGATCCGAGATAGAATTTGATCGTCGTTCATGCTGCTTGGTACAACATTTTTTAATTTAATCCATACGGAGAAGAGCTCATCTGGGTCGTCATGATTTAAAAAATATTGAAGTAGGGTGGAATTTATTATCTCAATATTTTTTTCATGACAGTGTGAAAGGAAGCGTACAAAATCTATCTGATTCTTGCTTTGAAAAATAATTTTTAAAATAGATTGTTCTGGAGTAATTTTGTATTTTTCGCATTCGAGTATCGCAATAGCAGATTCGTATAATTTCCCAATATTTTTTATATTTTTTTGAGTGGGTTCATCAAAGGCATTTTTTTCATCAGATAGCGTGTATTTTGTTAGATCAGAAAGCTCCGGGAGATCTGTATAGAATGTTTTCAGTAGTTCCTGATGTTCTATTATCGGTTTCAAAATTAATTGTATTTTTTCTTCGGTAAGTAAGCCACTATTCAGCAGTTTGGTTACTGTATTGGAGATAGCATAGCGAGAATACTTCTCGATCATTAGAAAAAGATCTGTGCTGGTTATGTCATTGAGAGACAAGCATAGAATAATGTCGAGTATTATTTTTGCACTCTCTTTTGATTGATTAGCGAATAGATTTTTTTCATTTTCTGAAATCATAGCAAGAAGAATTTTTTTCTGACTGATTTTTAGGCCGCTATCGAGTAGTTTATATTTCATGTTTATATTGTTTTTTTTCTCCGGAATTTTAAAAAATTCATTAACGATTTTTATAAATTCATCATTGTCAGGGTTTGAGAAAGATATATAACTGATTAGATCATCAACATTTTTCAGCTCGCTGAATTTTTTACCTTGATGTATTTTTTGGTATCGGGAATAAGAATCAATCATTTTCAATTGTCTTTTTCTTTCCAGTGTTTCTGTAGAAGTAATATTGTGGGCCAGCTGTATGCGATCCAGGCAATAATATACATTTTTATTGCATGATATAAATTGAGCGGGGTCTTTTACGTCTCGAGATGAATGCACTAACGATTCATCACCTGTTTCGAGGATAGCGCAAATTGCCAATTCTTTTAATGTTTCAAAATCACTGCGTTGTTTTTCAGAAAGTTGAATCATAGTCTCATCTGATTGATAGGGATTTAGTGCGCTTTCCCATTGCGTGCTTGAATAACAACGCGGTAAATCTAATTTGTGTGCCAGTGTGATTAGGTGATTAATGAAAATTTTTTTTTGTTTTTCATCGGTTGTTCCAGTTGCTTTCGTTGAAAAATCAGGGTTCCCCATGTACTGTAAAATTTCATAGTAATAATCAATTTCTGAATCAGTGGGAGATAAAAAATTTTTCATAAATTGTGTCATGTTATCGCATGATGCATTTTGGTATTCTTGATATTTTGTAGGGTTGTCGGGAAATGCAATTTCTGATTCCCTGCCAGTTTTTGAAAAGGCCAGCAATATTTTGATGATTTCAATATCATGATGTGTCAACGTCTCACAGAATTTTTTAAATTCCTCATCTTTAGCGTGTTTTTTGAAGTACTCGATAATATCGTCCATATAAGCCATTACGCGACAATGATGCGCTAATGCGTGGTTAGGACGATGAATGCTGCCCTTCGTTGAATTATTATCTTTGTATGGATTTTTTAAATGTTTTTCATAGGCTTCACACAAAGCAAGTTCAGAAAAATAGTGTTCCGTGGTTTCTGTGATCGGACCCCGAACAATTTTTGCTTTAAAAACTGATCGGTCAGCTTCATCTAATTTCTCTGAGTGCGATTCTGAATTGAATTGAAGATGCACTGTTGGTAATAATGTTTCGTTTTCCACAGGTGCAGTTGATATCGAAACAATGGAGCACTGAGATCCTGGACTTCCTTCATCCTTTATTTCAATTTTCATTGGCCGATGAGAAAAATATTGTGATCCCTTTGTGTCTGCGCTAAAGCTTGTAAAACCTGTTGTGCGCTGCAATCCAGCGCGCATCAACATTTCTGATGCTTGTCCACGCGGCAGATTTCCATCGATCAGTCGGTTTAAAACAGTATTTTTAGCTTGTTTTTCTGTGTGAATATTTTTATTGACACCACTCATGCCAAGCAATGCAGTGACAATTAATTTTTTAAGTACCCCCGGTTTTTGGTCATACGTATCAATTTCATTTCCCCTTAACAATGAATTGAGTTTTCTATATTCTGAAGTTGTGTATGTTTCGATTGCTATTTCTTCCATTTTAAAAATAGCATGTTCGTCCTTATTTTTTTTAAGTTTATTCGCCAATAATAATTCTTTGGAAGTATTTTTAAGAAAATAAGATTGCAATTCGAGCAGTAATTTCTCATGCTGCTCAGGTATGAGAAAAAAATAATCAAGATTGGCATTTCTGAGCGCGCAAGATAGATTATATGTTCGTCCATTGGGGCATTGCACCATCACCTGCTGTAATGAGTCACTGATGGAGAGTGTTACCGGTTTTCCACGAAACGATTCTTGAGTTACGTATTCGCCACTTTGATCAGGATAATCCACATCCATTAGGCAATACAGCGCATACATCACATCGTGATGTGCTTTGTTCAGTTGAACCGGTCCTTCTGGAAGGATTATTGGGTTATGCATCTATTCTCCGAAGTTTCGGATTTTCAAGTAGACTCAAGTATAGACAATGAAAGTTAAGGTAGACTGAAAAGAGCGGGTGAATTTAATTGATTACTCTGTGCACGATGAAATTTAAAAAGCACTCGTCATCCCGGAAATTGCGCTAGCAATTATCCGGAATCTAGGAGAAAAACACTGGATTCCGGATAATTTTTGAGTACAAAAATTTCCGAAATGACGCGGTAATTTTTTTGTCGTGTACAGAGAATTGATTATTTAATGATTAACATTGTTATTTTGATGTGTTTAAATTATCGCACTTAGTGCTATAATTTAGAATGGTGGATGGATGCGCATCTTTAAAAGAGGAGGTGCACGAACTATTTTGATCTACCAAGTTTCTGTGCATGCGTTTTTTATATTTGGTTATGCGAAAAATGAAAAGGAAAATATTGACAGCGATGAATTATTATTGGCGCGAGATTTTGCAAAAGAAGTCTTGAGTTATTCTGAGCAGACACTTGATAAGCTGATATTGTCGGGTCGTTTAATTGAGGTGCATTATGATGGGAAAAAGTTTAACTGAAGTTATTTTTGAAACAGCGAAAGATTTGCATCAAGCGGGTGTGATGGATGCAAAAACAATGCGTGATTTTGAGGCAAAGTGTTTGCCGAAAATTAAAAAATATTCACCTGCTCAAATCAAAAAAATTCGAAAACGTTTTGCTGTCAGTCAGGCTGTTTTTGCTGCATATTTAAATACTACACCTTCAACAGTGCAAAAATGGGAGCAGGGACAAAAAAAACCGAATGGAATCGCATTGAAATTACTGAGCTTAGTTGATCACTATGGTATTGCTCTGCTTGCAGCGTAAAAAACCGTTCTCTGACGTTCGCGCCCCCGATTGTTTACATTTCTTTATGACAACTGCTTTTTAATCAGCGTACTAACCTTGGCCATGTCGGCGCGACCTTGCGCTTTAGGTTTGATGATTCCCATGATAGCGCCCATGTCTTTGATGGTGGTGGCTTTGGTGGTTTTGATGGCCTCACTCACTAGTGCTTCGATTTGCGCATCAGTCATTTGTTCTGGCAAATAAGTGGTGAGCACCGTGATTTCTTGTTGTTCTTTGTCGGCAAGCTCGGTGCGGCTTGCTTTTTGAAACTGCTCGATGGATTCGCGTCGTTGTTTGATCATTTTATTAATCACGTTCAGAATATCGGCGTCTTGCAGCGTAATTTGCTCGTCAATCTCGCGTTGTTTGACGGCCGCCATGAGCAGGCGAATGGTGCCTAAGCGCAAAACCTCTTTGGCACGCATCGCTGATTTCATGTCTTCTTGAATACGAGATTTGAGTGTATCAACCATGACCATTGATCCTTGAAGAATTAACTCCGAATACGTTCTCTTTCGAGGGTTTCTTGCTCTTTTTGGAGCTTTTTAGCAAAACGCTTTACGGCAGCGGCATGTTTGCGCTTGCGCTTAGACGTGGGTTTTTCATAGAATTCGAGTTGTCGCAATTTGGTTGGGATACCTGCTTTTTCGCAAGCCCGTTTGAACCGGCGCAGTGCGACGTCAAATGATCCAGTTTCTTGAATATTTACGATTGGCATGTTGCTCTTTTTGTCCTTACAAAATGGTTAGGGAGGGGCCATGTTAATGCTTTTGTTATCGAAATGCAACGGGGTTTTTCAACAGATTTGGCCGATGGCTGAATATTGAGTATAATCAACTCTGGGTCAGGAACTGGCCCAGAATTAATGAGTTATCGATGCAAAGGAGAGCGATTATGGTCAAGTACGGTAAAATTTACCCAGTGAGCTTTGGGTTCGCATGGGGTTTGCTTGCAGGTATAGGTTGGATGTTACTCGCTTGGATGGGCGCGCGCTGGGGTTATGGTCTGCCGCTGATTCAATTGATGAGCAGCGTGTTTTTCAACTATGCGGCTACATTGGTTGGTGGTTTCTGGGGACTTCTCTGGGGATTCTTAGATTCTTTCGTGTTTGCACTGCTGGCGGTATGGGTTTACAACGAAACTTGCAAATGCTTTTGTCCCGCAGGTTCTTGTGATTCTTCCTGCGACTAACGTTTTCGTTCGTTAACGAAGCCCTTTTCATAAGGGCTTTTTCGTTTGAGGGTGGGCCATGCCGTTTCGGTTGATTCGAGAATTTATCAAATTAGAATCGGCGGCGGGTACGATATTATTTCTGACCGCAGTGCTGGCTATTTTGGTAGACAATACGCCGTTTGCCGCAGGTTACGAAGCATTTTTCAAAACCATTATTAGTTTTTCCATCGGTCAATTTCAATTGAGCAAACCGTTATTGTTATGGGTGAACGACGGATTCATGTCAATTTTCTTTTTGCTGGTTGGCCTTGAAATCAAGCGTGAAATGATGGAAGGTGAATTGAATTCCATTTCAAAAGCAACGTTGCCTGCGATCGCGGCTTTTGGTGGTATGCTATTTCCCGCAATTATTTATGCAGCGATCAATTGGCATCATCCGGTTGCGATACAAGGCTGGGCGATACCCACTGCAACAGACACCGCATTTTCTCTCGCGATTTTAACGTTATTGGGTTCACGCATTCCAGTTGGCCTCAAAATATTTTTAACGGCACTCGCCATTTTTGATGACATTGGCGCCATCATTGTGATGGCGATATTTTATTCCAGTCACATTTCCGCTTACATGCTGCTTTGTGCATTGGGTTTAATTGTTGTATTGCTGCTGATGAATTATTTAGATGTGCAAAGACCGGCGGCATATTTCATTGTCGGTATTATTTTGTGGATGTGTTTGTTGAAGTCGGGTATTCACGCAACACTCGCGGGAATTATTTTAGCGTTTACCATTCCGATGAAGAGCCCTGAATCTACCAAATCATTGTTGCGCACACTGGAGCATCGTTTGCACCCTTGGGTTGCGTTTGGTGTTTTGCCGTTATTTGCATTTGCTAACGCTGGTGTTTCACTGACGGGATTTGGATGGGAGCAATTGGCAACTTCTATTCCAGTTGGCATTGCCGCGGGATTATTTTTAGGAAAACAATTGGGCATTTGGGGTGTATCGATGTTAGCGGTGCGTTTGCGAATTGCGCGATTGCCGCAAGGTGTGACTGGTTTTGGATTGTATGGATTAAGTTTGGCAGCAGGTGTTGGTTTTACGATGAGCTTATTCATTGGTACACTGGCGTTTCATTCCGTGATGCCTTACGCCACCTTTGTGCGCGTAGGCGTTATCGCAGGATCGTTGATTTCTGGATTTTTAGGATATTGGATATTGCGATGGGCATATCCTACATCATCTGTTACTTAATTTAAGGTGTTTTATGCAAACCACGTATCTCAAAGACTACACTCCGCCGGATTTTTTGATTGATTCTGTGCATTGTCATTTTGAAATCGAAGAGAATGACATTATTGTCAAATCATTGTTGCGTGTGCGACGCAATGCAGCATCTAAAAATCAAAAAGCAGATTTAGTGTTGGATGGTGAAGCGTTGATTTTGCAACAAGTGGCGCTCAATGGAAAAATATTGCCAGCTGAAAAAATGTGTGTGACAAATAAAACACTCACCATTTTGAATGTGAGTGATACATTTTCACTAGAAACTACCGTTCAAATTTTTCCAAAAAAAAATACGACGCTGATGGGACTTTATCAATCACGCAATAATTTATGCACGCAATGCGAAGCAGAAGGGTTTCGCAGAATTACGTATTTTCTCGATCGTCCTGATGTAATGTCGCGATTCACGGTGACCATTTCTGCAGATAAAGATCGCTTTCCATTTTTGTTATCCAATGGCAATTTGGTTGAAGAGCGGTTGATGGAAAATAATCGTCACTGGGTGCATTGGGAAGATCCATCGCTCAAACCCTGTTATTTATTTGCGTTAGTGGCGGGGGATTTTGATGTGATTCGTGATCAGTTTGAAACCATGCATGAGCGCCATGTCGATTTATATTTGTATTTGGAAAAAGGATTTTTGGATCAAGGCGATTACGCCATGATAGCGCTGAAAAAAGCGATGAAATGGGACGAAGAAAAATTTGGTCGCGAATATGATTTGGATCGATTTATGATTGTGGCTGTCAGTGATTTTAATATGGGTGCCATGGAAAATAAGGGCCTCAATATTTTTAATACGAAATATATTTTAGCGAAACCAGAAACGGCAACTGACGCGGATTATATTAATATCGAACGTGTGATTGCGCATGAATATTTTCACAATTGGACTGGCGATCGCGTGACCTGTCGCGATTGGTTTCAATTGACATTGAAAGAAGGATTGACTGTCTGTCGCGATCAATTATTTACAGAAGATACCACATCAAAAGGCGTTGCACGCATTGATGTTGTGAACACGCTGCGTAATCATCAGTTTCCCGAAGATGCAGGCCCTATGGCGCATCCAATTCGCCCCGACAGTTATGTCAAAATCGATAATTTTTACACGGCAACGGTTTATGAAAAAGGTGCGGAAGTGATACGTATGGCGAGGACGTTGTTGTCGCCCGATGGTTTTCGAAAAGGCATGGATTTATATTTTTCGCGATACGATGGGCACGCGGTCACGACCGAAGATTTTTTGCAGGCCTTGGCGGATGCCAATCAATTTGATTTTTCCCAATTCTCTCGCTGGTATCATCAAGCGGGCACGCCCATCGTGCAAGTGAAAACGCAATATGATGTGGCGAAAAAAACATTTCACGTGCACATCAAACAAATGACACTGCCCACACCACATCAATTTGAAAAATTGCCGCTCTATTTTCCGTTTGAGATGGCTTTGATTGACTCGCATTGTCACGCCATGGAATTACAGTTAGAGCATGAATCGCATTCTTTTGGAAAATCAACAGTATTAACGATTCAACAATCAGAAGAAACGTTTACTTTTATTCACGTTGCAGAGAAACCCGCACCTTCATTGCTGCGACATTTTTCAGCACCCGTGATTTTGCACTATGATTATTCCAATGATGAATTGGCGCGATTGATGCAATGTGACACCGATGCGTTTTGTCGGTGGGAAGCGGGGCAGCGATTGATGGTAAATGCCATTGGTGATGCTGCGCGCAATGCGGATGTCACTGCGGATTTATTGATTCATTCCGTAGAATCCTTGCTAAAAAATCCACCGTCTGATTTGAATATGCTGACGCGTTTGCTGCAATTTCCGTCGCTCAAATATTTATACACGCAATTAAAACCGCTGGACATTGATGCGGTATTTCGCGCAGAACAATTGGTTGAGAAAGCGCTTGCCAAACAGTTGGTAAAATTATTTTCTGATTTGTTTGAGAAAAATAAAGTGACTAATCCTGAGTATTCAGTTGAAGCCTGCGGCCAGCGCGCGATTCGCGCGGCATCGCTGTATTATTTAATGCATGCGAATCCTGCGCATTATGCAAAAATCGCTTTTCATGATGCGCAACACGCGACAACGATGACCGACAAATTGGGCGCATTGATTGCATTAAATCATCACGTCATTGATGAACGTGAAACGGCATTAACGCAATTTTACGAACACTATCACCGCGAACCATTGGTCGTGAATAAATGGTTTTCGCTGCAAGCGAGTAGCACATTGCCCGATACGTTGCAGCGTGTGAAGTCGTTGCTGCAACATCCGGCGTTTGATTGGAAAAATCCCAATAATGTGTATGCATTGTTAGTAACGTTTGGTTCGAATACACTGCGTTTTCACGATGCGAGCGGTGAGGCGTATGAATTTCTAACGGATTGTATTTTGAAAATTGATGCGAATAATCCCATTGTTGCGGCACGTGTGGTACAACCTTTTTCGCAGTGGAAGCAGATGGATAAATCGCGCGGTGCGCTGATGAAAGCGCAGCTAGAGCGATTGTCATCGCAGAAATTATCCGACAATTTGCGCGAGATTGTAGCGAAGAGTTTGGAGTGATAATTTCGAGCACTCATTTAGAGCGCCGACCTGATGCAGATATTCGTTGTAATTTTTTACAAATTTCTGGAAATTTATAAAATTATCTGATATATTTCTGAATATATTCATTCAGGGCAACCTAGCGTTATGTTGTGTTCCCGATTGCTAAATTTACCTAACCTGTTGAAAAAAAAGTCTTTTTTTCTGTTTGGGCCGCGCGCAACAGGAAAAACAACGTTAATTAAAACTCAATTTGGAAAAGATGTGCCTTATCTTGATTTGCTGGATAATGCGCTTTATCTGCGTTTATTGGAAAAACCAACTGATTTATATTCCGTAATACAAGGAAAGCATTCGCGCATACCTTGCGTTATTATCGATGAAGTGCAGCGTATTCCTGATATTTTGAATGAGGTGCATCGACTAATAGAGCGTGAAAAATTATCTTTTTTATTGACAGGGAGCAGTGCACGCAAGTTGCGTCGTAATCAAGCGAATTTGTTGGGTGGGCGCGCAAGGCAAGCAGAATTGTTTCCGTTAACATCAGCAGAAATTCCAACATTTGATCTTGAGCGTTATTTGTTAGTTGGTGGTTTACCGATGGTTTATTTCAGTGATGAGCCATTTGAGGATTTACTGAGTTACGTGAATATTTATTTGAAAGAAGAAATTCAAACAGAAGCGTTAGTGCGTGAATTGCCCCCGTTTGTTCGCTTTTTAAAATTTTCTGCGCTGACTTCCGGCGAGATTGTTAATTTTACCAATATCGCAAGTGATGCCGCAGTGCCGTTACACATAGTGCGTGATTATTACAGTATTCTAGAAGATACGTTTATTGGTTTTTTACTACCTGCGTGGACTAAAACTGTTAAACGAAAACCAACCAGTAAATCCAAATTTTATTATTTTGATTTGGGTGTTAAAAATGCATTAATCGATGTGAAACAAATTCCAAAGCAATCTGATTTATACGGGAAATCGTTCGAGCATTTTATTGCGTTGGAGTTGCGCGCTTATTTAAGTTATCACAGAAAACATGTTTCATTATGTTACTGGCAAACTAAAAATGGACAAGAGGTGGATTTTATCCTGGGTGATGAAATTGCGATTGAAGTAAAATCCACTGAGCGTACTAGCGAAAAACATACACAGGGATTGACAGCACTGTTAGAAGAAAAAATCTGTAAGCGTTATTTTTTAATTAGCCATGACACAATTGCAAGACGTGTTGGCAAAATAGAAATCATACACTGGAAAACATTTTTAGCTCAATTGTGGGCGGATGAAATTCTGTAACGGATAGATCATGGATCCCGCGATCAAGTCGCGGGACGACGCGCCCCATTTTCTTGAGAAATTATTTGAGTGTTGCCTGGGTTTTTGAGAAGTTACCAATCCCAGATCATAATCCGTTGATATACAACTAAAAATAAGTTTCGATTTATTGACTATACTCCAAGCAAGCAGCAGTCAGTCGTTGCGAGAGGGGCTTGATGTATGGTCGATTTATCAAAGATAACAACTCAGGAGGGGGTTGATGATATTAGAAAGGAAATCACGGGTAGAAAAACAACCTACTACGATATTCTAGGTGTTGCGCGTAATGCCAGTGAAGAAGCAATTAATACAGCTTATAAAAAACTATCATTACAACTTCATCCAGATAAGAATCTAGGAGACTTGTTCGCTGGGGAAAAATTTAAATTGATTGGGGAAGCAAGAGAAACGTTAATGGATGAAGTAAAAAGATTTGATTACGATCATAGGTTGCTTGCAGCAGAAACTAGGGCACCAACACCACCAACTGCATCACCATCACCAACACCAACAGAAAGAGCAGCAACACCAACACCAACACCAACACCAACACCAACACCAACACCAACAGAGTCGTCATCAACATCAGCAAAAAAAACACCACCGAGAGCCGCAGCACCAACGCAAAAAGCAGAAAAAAAAACCAACACCCCGCCCCACCCCACCCCGCCACAAGAATCGTACACCCCACCCAAACCACTTAAAGTAATTTCCAAAGAAAAATTTTTGGAGAATGATTTTAATGCAATATCTAAATTTACGCAAAATTGCAGATTAAAATTGATTCTGGGTGAAACGCGCAATGGGTATGGGGAAGTATATGGTGGATTTCCTAATGAACTTTTACCTGTAGTATCTCAAGCGTATTTAGATTTAAAAACCGACGCTTGTTTTTTTAAAGGCGCTAATTTTTCTGAAAACGCATTAAAACATGCGCAAGAAAAAATTCCCAATTTTCCGAAAGATAAAAAATTTAATGAGTTTAGTGATGAACAAAGGATGTGGATTTTGTTGAAATATGCGCAAGCAAAGCCCGATGATCGGACAGCGAGAGCATTTAAAGCGTTAGCAAGCAACAATGAGTATATATTTTACTCTGCTGATACGTCGCAATCGTCATCGCCCAAGAGATAATTCCATACGTTTTATGGCTAAGCAACCACCAACGCCTGATAACACGCATCATCGATCTTCACCGCATCGACAACGATGTTGCTTGTTCCTTCGATCACATCACCCGCAGAATAGGCGTGAGGCAAAGACATTAAACACAGTTTTCGTTTTACTTTTCCCAGATAATGCGTACGCGCGACAATTTCTTGCCCGACATAACAACCCTTATCAAAACTAACGCCGCCTTGCTGATCAAGCGCTATCATTTGCGGCGTGAATAATACACTCGTTGCAGGAGTAATGACGGCAAATAAATTGAGAATATTATTTTTGCGCCACATTGTTTCATCCGTTGAAATAACAGCAGAATCATGATTATTTTTTAGTGCGATGTGCAAAAAACGATTTACTCCGAGCAACGAAATATAAATATTGTCGGACTGTTTTTCAGTCACTTGAGCTTCTGCAATCAAGAAATAATCCTTTTTTTCTTGTAGCCGTACTTTCGAAAATAAAGCAAATTTGTTGAGATGATGAATCAGAATGGCCACCATTGATTGCGGCACAATCAAAAAAAATTGATAATGCCAATTAATCACCCAGCCGTTTGCGAGCACACGTCCCTTGGGATCGCAGCATCCCATCAACGAATGTGCTCCAGGCGCGTTTAATCGCCGCATATCGCAGGTCAACTGCCCCTGCAGGAATTCCTGCGATTTTTCACCAATCAATGAGATAGCTGATAACCCTGTATGCATTTCAGAAAACCTTAAGCATTCTTTCAAAATACGTTAATGCCCATAGACTACACTGAATCTATATGCAGATGCATCTCTGCAGGCGAGGCGATCATGACTGATCCAGCAAGAAATCTAATGACGGAAATGGAACACGCGAATCGCGATGTTATTTATAACACGTTAGGTTACATTATCGCGCGTCCGATTCAAGCGAGCTTGGAAGCGCAATTACGTCCCAAATTCAGTTTTAAAAATAATTTGCGAGACACAACATTACAGTTGGCGATGCAATTGTGCTTGATGGGATCGGATTCAGTGGTTACCGATTTATTTGGATTGACAATCAATGAAAAAGAATTTGATGCTGGAAAAATTTTAGAAAAATTGTATCAAACCTTCAGAGAATTAGCGAAAACCGCAACTACCGCAACACAAATCAAAGAATTAAAAAAACTGAAAAAATATATTCATGCGTTTGCTTTATTGGTTGATTTTAATTTAAAAGCAAACGGAAAAGAACAGCTCGTAAATTTGGAAAAATTATTGGTGCGATATGAAACGAATTTGAATGAATATAGAAAATTAGAAGATACCGTAAAAGACCATTATAAAAAAATTAAAGACAGTGGCGATGACAATTCATTGCTTGCATTGCCATCACGTTATGAAAGTGGCATTAGCGAGCCTAATTTTTTTGCTCCAGCATCAACCGTTTTTGAAAAATTAAACAGTCTTCATACGTTGTTAAAACAAGATCGCGACGCTTTATTTCCATTCATCGAAGAAAATAATTCAACAGAAGAAAACAAAAAAAAATATCGCTTAAGACAATTGTATGCGGTGGTGAGAGGCATTGCGCCAATCACTAGCGCTGAAAAGAGAATGGAACGCAAAGCCACCAAAGCGCGCATCAATCAACTCTCATTTGGGATTTCATTGATTGTGGGTTTGGGTGAAGGGCTGATTGCGGCTGTGTATGCTGCTGCGGCGTGGCCATTTTTTATCGCGTTGTTGGTAGTGGGTCTTCCCGCAGCGATTTGTAATTATTATTTATTTCGAGGCGACAGTTTTTCTGTGATGAAAGAAATTTGGTATGGAAAAGTATCCGATACGCCCGCAACCCGCACGTTAAAAAATATTAGCACTGTGTTTTCTGCAATGGCTGGCATTAGCTACGGATTTTTATCCTTTGGTTCAGCGCTTGCAGCATTTGGTCATGTGTTTTTTGGATTGACGATGGCAGCTGCGATAGCAACACCACCGGGCGCATTGATTGTGATTGCCGCAGTGGTCGCTGTCGTGACTGCCGTTGCATTAACTACGTTGTACGATTACATGATTCGTCGCTTCATTGATGGTGGTGGTGTTGCGAAATTAAAACAAATGAAAAAAGATTTTATTGAATTTTTCAAACCAGAAAATGATTCGTGGAAAAATTTAAATTTTAAGCAAAAATGCCAACACGTCGCATTGAAAGTATTACAAGCTTCGGTTCATGTGATTTTCTTTGCTATCGCGATTGTTATCAGCGCTGTAGTGGTAACGGCGGTTATGCCTTTATTGAGACACAAAGCAGCGAACATTCTTCACAGCACATTTAAAATCGCATCGCGTTTATCAGATAAATTAGCCAATGGAATTGTGATTGGCATGGGTGCGGTGGTTAACGGTGCATTTTATAGCAAAAGTGTTTTCACCGCGGTGAATCTTATGAAAAAAGCGGTGCAAGCTGTTATACATCCCAAAGCAACATTGCAAGCGGTGCGCGATAGTTTTAAAACTGCTACGAGTAGCGTTTACAAAAAAATTGAAACTGCGATTACATTTGTGAAACGATTATTTTTGTTTGGTACGGTCGCGATGAATAGTGGTGTCGGCCAAGGTGCTGGAGCGGGACGTAATCCTGCGGCGCAAGCGAATGTTCATGATTTATTTCCGCGTAGAGAAACAGATGACGTCATTGTAACTGCCTCGATGACGTTAGGATCAGGTGGCGCAAATGCAGCTGCAGTGGTTGCTGCAACGAAGCCCGCGACTGTTGTGACGAAACCCGCGGAAACAACCTCACATCCATCGCAAGCAGGACTGTTTCATCAAACAGCAGCAGCAAAAAAAGTAGTGAATGATGCTTCTGCTCATCCAGAAAAAGCGGGATCCGCTTTTGTACATCGCCGTCGTTAACATCCATCGTTAATATCCTTGCATTTCCAGCCTAATCGATTAGTATACCCATCCCATGTTAGCATCGTAGTTTACTCATGCATGGCTGGACTGATTCATGACACAAACGATTATTACTTCTGAAGAGCCATCACCTCGTTTCGTAAGCGTGCAGGCACTGCGTCGCGCACGTCGTTTGCGCGTGACATTGGCGTGGTCGGTGTGGGGCGTTGCGGTTATTTTCGTTTTATTTCAATTTTTCTTGCAGCTATCTTCCGGGCAAATTATCACAGGAATTATGCGCACATTTGCATTAACTGCATTGGGTGGTGCGGTAATCACCAGCAGTTATTATTATATTTACACAATATTACAGGTACCGGCTGGTTTGTTAATGGATCGCTTTGGTCCGCGCGGTGTGCTGAGTGTCGGAGCGCTTGTTGTGTGCATTGGCAGTTTTATTTTTGCATTGGCAAAAACAGTTGGACTTGCGTTGATTGGGCGCATTTTAATGGGTGGGGGTGCGGCATTTGCGTTTGTCGGCTGCTTGAGTTTGATTTCGATTTGGTTTCCTGTGCGGCGATTTGCAGTGATGGCCGCGATTGTTGAAACGGTGGGAATGTTGGGTGCTGTGTTTGGCAGTTTGTGGCTCGCGCATTTTATTCGCACGACAGGCTGGCAAGAAAGCATGTTGATTGCAGGTATTGTTGCTGCCGCTTTGTCAGGATTTTTGTGGTTCGTGGTGCGAAACACACCGCGGCGTAAAAAATTTCCCATTCGTTTGGCAGGTGCGCCGATTCAAGAAGGATTAAAGCGATTGGCAAAAAATCCCGTGGTGTGGCTGAATGGAATTTATTCTGGTTTGGCATTTAGTATTGTGACGGTATTTACAGCACTTTGGTCAGTTCCCTTCATTGAAGTGGCACATCACGTGGGCATGGTGACAGCGAGTATTTCCGCGTCATTTTTGTATGTGGGTGTGGCCGTGGGTGGGCCTTTGATTGGTTGGTTGGATGGCGCAACGACTTGGCGTCGCGACATGATGATCATGAATATTTTTTGCGCCGCGATATTATTGTTCGCAATTATTTTTTGGATATCATCGCCGCTTTGGGTTGTATCAACGTTAATGTTTTTCAGCGGATGTTTTGCAAGCAGTTATGTATTAACGTTTGCAATTGCCAACGAAATCGCAACGCCTGCGAATCGCGCGACGAGTATTGGATTTACGAATATGTTGTGTGTTGTGTTCGCGCCGATTTTGCAACCACTGGTCGGGTTTTTAATTATTCATTGGGATGATCATCCCAGTATTCATCATGGCGTGGCGCGATCATTGCCGCATTTTCAGTGGGCGTTGTCAGTGATTCCAGTGTTGTTGATTGCGTCAGCATTCATCGCTTATTTCCTGCCTAAAAAGGAATAAAATATGCGAAGTATTAACGCAGATCAATCAGAATTAGAATACATCACCGTAGAGAAAGCAATAAAAGATATTGCAGAGTTTTGGCCGTTTGTGTTGCGTCGTGGAGCATGCTCTGTTTTTGAAGCCGCAATGGCTTACATTATTTCTCAAAAAGATGTGGATTTGCTGGGCGCTTACGCCGCTTATCAATCGTTGACGAATCTTACATTAGGATTGTTATATGCCAGCATTTTTCCGCTGGTTACATTAATCTCGAGTGCCAAGCGCGAAGAAGAAGCGGCGTTGAATGAAGATGAAAAAAATGCGGCGCGCGAAAAAGTGAAAATGATTTGGCGTCAAGGCGTTATTTTTTCTGCAATGTTATCGGTTCCGGCCGTTGCTTTTGGATTAACTGTTTCCCCTATTTTTGAGGCATTTAAGCAACCCAAAGTAGTTTTAGAAAACAGCCAGCGTTTTTTAGCGTATTCTGCCGGTGGTTTTGCGGCAGATTTGTTTTATCGTCTCAGTGCGCGCACGGTGACTGGCCTTGGTGTGAAAAAATCTATTCTTTTTGGCGATATGATCGATCATTGCTTCGAGCTTGTATTAGCGTATGCATTTTTGAATGGAAAACTGGGCGCGCCAGAGTTGGGGATTGCGGGTGTTGGGCTTGCGTATACCATCAGCAAAATGATCACGCTGCTTGGTCACATGACTTATATTTTTTTAAGCCCCGGTTGTTTTGGTTTTGATTACACGCCATACCATCTCTTTCAATTATCCGGCCCATTTTTTGATAAATCGATTTTCAAAAAATTAATCTCAGCCGGGATTCCTGATGGAATGTCACGAGCGCTTTCTAAAACGGGATCCCTGTTGGTGGTGATGTTTTGCGGTGGATTTGGCACCGCACCATTGGCCGGAATTCAAGTGGCGACTATATACAGCAATTTTGCGAGTTTTTATATGAGTGCCGTTTACAATGCCGCTTGTAATAAAATAGGTCGTTACGTCAGTATTTTTGGCGATACAGAAAATCGATATGATGCAGAGACGAAACATATTGCCGCGAGCAATGTAAAAACTTACGCACAATTACTGATGAAATTTTGTTTTTTCATGTCGATGATTGCGTGCGGCGTGGCATTTTTATTGTCGCGTCAATTAGCCGCGTTGTTGATTGACAAAAAAGACGAAGCGCATCAATCGCATTTATCCACCGTGGCAACGTTTTTAAAAATTCAGGGTGTGTTTGAATTAATTTCTGGTGTGAACACGCCAGTTGCCAGTGTATTAACAGCAATGTTAGACAATCGATTTATGTTGTTTGCCACCGTCATTTTTGAGCTTGCGATTAATCCTGGTGCTGCAGCAGCCATGCATTTTGGTTTTCGAAAATCTGCAGATTGGATATTTGCGGCATCCAATACAGGCTCTGCGTTGATGATATTGTTTGTTTTAGCGCGTTGTTATTCTCAACTTAATGCGTTCATTAGAAAATCGGAGGCAGTTGCAGCGGATGATGCGGATATTGAAGAAAATGATGATGAGCGGCGTTCATTTATTCCTTAAAGATGACCCTAGGCTGCTTTTTCTATGTGAATTTTCATTTTAATTTTTTCGTGATCGAGCATATCTTGAATAGAAAGCTCAACAAATTGCTCTGGCAAATATCCTAGCTTTTCTGCAAACTTTTTCGCAGCGACTGGACTCACTGTTCTTCGTCCGTTTTCAATATCACACAAGTATTGACTAGAAATATCTAATTTTTTTGCAAACACAGCCTGATTTTTTTCATCGCACATGCGAATTGACCAAAGCATATTGCCCAGTGTTAATTTTTTCTTGGTTATTTTTTGTAGTGCTAAAGCGGCTTTAATAGTCATGTTTATTTACCTCTACAATCAAAATTAGTTTTACCTCATGTGTTTTTGTTTCGATATAAATTGCCCTGTAGGCCTTGTTTAATCGAATCGATCGCTGTCCTTTTCTGTTGCCTTGCAATGGCTCGTCATGATAACCCCGAACTTTTCTGACAGTTTCAATTCCGTATTGCTCAACTGCATTAATCCAATATTCAAGCTTTCTCGCAATATAAAATGGGACGTTAGCTATCTGATCTACAGCGTCTTCTGTGATTTCAACGGAACATTTCATACATTCCCTTAATAAGGGTAAATATACCCTAAATAAGGGTAAATGTCAAATATGTTTAATAATCTGATTTTATGAGTGAGCAAGATAACAAAATTTGAATAAATAAATTACCGTGTTGATTTATTAAAACTGCTCGCTGACACGCGCGGCTAAAATCTGCGTGTTCTACGATATGGGCTGATCTGTTGCGGATTCGTTGTTTTCAGCTACTTTTTCTTTGATGCGTGCTTTTTTGCCCTGCAATTCACGTAAGAAATACAATTTTGCGCGACGTACATTACCATGACGCAATACTTTAATGCTGTGCACAAGCGGGCTGTGAGTTTGGAAAACACGCTCCACGCCTTCGCCGTGTGAAATTTTTCTGACGGTGAAAGCAGAGTGTAATCCGCGTTTGCGAACGGCGATAACATCGCCTTCAAACAATTGCAATCGTTCACGATCGCCTTCTTTTACCTTGATTTGCACGGCAACCGCGTCGCCTGGTTTGAAATCCGGAATTTTTTTGTCTTTCAGTTGCGCCAGTTCAATGGCTTGAATTAATTTACTCATGTAGACCTCTTGCATAACCTCAATTAATGGACGATCTCTTCGAAAAAATTCGCTCGAAATGCTCATTGACTGACGTGTCAACTCCGCTTTCTCGCTCATTTTTTCTGTGACCTCGTCGCATTACTCAAGGTTATGCAAGAGGTCTATTCGGTCCTAACCTATTTCATCAATGTACATTTGCAGCAGTTTTTTCTCATCATCGCTGAGAATCCGCCTTTTTAACAAATCTGGACGTTTTTGCCAAGTGTTTCCGAGCGATTGTTTTAGCCGCCAAGTAGCGATAGCTTGATGGTCGCCAGATTGTAATACAGTCGGGACGGATATACCATCGATCGTTTCAGGGCGTGTGTAATGGGGGCAGTCGAGCAAATCGTTTTCAAAAGAATCTTGTATGGCAGAATCAGGATCGCCGAGCACACCAGGCAGCAATCGCGTAATGGCGTCGATGATCACCATGGTTGGCAGTTCACCGCCACTCAACACATAATTTCCGATGGACCATTCTTCATCGACGTATTGTCGAATGATGCGCTCGTCAATTCCTTCGTAACGCCCGCAAATAAAAATCAAACGTTGATGCTGTTTGGCTACGGTTTTGCATTGTGCTTGCGTGAATAATTTTCCTTGCGGAGACACGTAAATGACTCGCGCCGATTCAGGCGATGCTTTTTTTGCGGCGAGAATGGCATCGCGCAAGGGTTGATGTTGCATGACCATGCCGGGGCCGCCGCCATAAGGACGATCATCGACGCGTTTGTGTGGATCATTGGTGAAATCGCGCGGATTCCAAAGTTGTAGCATAATTTTTTGTTGATCGATGGCGCGACCGATGATGCTGTCTTTCAATGCATCAAACAGCGCTGGAAATAATGTGATGATATCAAAACGCATCATGACGGTTTTTCCCAATTCACAATCATTATTTTTTTAGCAAGATCAACTTTTTGGATCACCGAAGGCAAATAGGGAATCAAAATTTCTTGCTCACCTTGAACAACCATCACATCATTGGCACCTGTTTCAAACAAAGAGTCGATGACACCCAATTGCTTTCCTTGCGTGTTTTGCACTTCGAGACCAATTAAATCTGCCCAATAATATTGATTGTGACTCAACGTTGGCAAGACATCGCGCTCAACAGAAATATCGTGATGTTTCAGCAGCAACGCGTGATCACGATCAGCCACTTCTTTGAGTTGTACCACAAAATGATTGCCGTGCACTTGATGTTGCAATACGGTGATGTGCTGAGGTTTTTGATCGACGATCACAGCCCAGTTAGAATAATGAAAAATATTTTCTGCAGGATCGGTGAAAGAAATTAGGTGCAACCAGCCACGCAGACCAAAAGCATCTCCGAGGCGGCCAACAACGATTGAGCTATTCTTGTTTTGCATCCGAATTTTCTGATTCAGCGGCAGGTGCAGGCGCAGGTGCATCTTCAACAGGTTTTGCTTCTTCAGCGGCTTTTGCTTCTGCAGCAACTGCTTTCGCTTTGACTTTCGCGGCTTTCAGCGATTCTGCGATCTGCGCTGTTTTAATTTCTGCTTTTTTGAGCGAGGGCGCGTTCACTGCTTCGCCTGTTTTTGCCAATTTCAGCAAATGGGTGACGCGTTCTGACGGAATAGCACCGCAACCGACCCAGTAACCAATACGTTCTTGATTTAATTCCAAGCGCGTTTCTTTGCCTCGCGCCATGGGGTTGTAAAAACCGACGCGTTCAATAAAACGGCCGTCGCGGGACTTGCGTGAATCTGCAACAAGTACTTGATAAAACGGAGATTTTTTAGCGCCACCGCGTGACAAACGAATCACTACCATGCTATTCCTCTTATACAAAGATTATATTAACCAATAAAGCGGGTTATTCTACGAGAGTTTGGGTGAATAATGCAATAGTTACAACAGATGCTTCGTTATTCTTTATCAAGAATCCAAATCACCCATCAATTGCTTTCGCAACTCTGGTGGCAGCTGATCTTGCATCTGCTGCAACTGTCTCATGCGTTTATCCATTTTGTTGCCGCCAAATCGCTTTAACATTTTTTGCATTTGCATAAATTGTTTGAGCAGCTTACCAACGTCTTGCAGAGTCGTGCCAGAGCCTGCGGCGATGCGTTGCTTGCGTGAACCATTGAGCAATGCGGGAAAACGTCTTTCTTTTTTGGTCATCGATAAAATCATCGCCTCCATTTTGACAACGATGCCATCATCCATCATTTCCGCCGCATTTTTCGGGATTTTTGCGAAGCCTGGTAATTTTTCAACGAGCGATTGCAGGCTGCCCAATTTTTTCATTTGATGTAATTGCGTTAAAAAATCATTGAAGTCAAATCGTTTTGAGCCTTGTAATTTTTTTGCAATTTGATCGGCTTCTTGCTTGTTAATTTTTTCTTGTACGGATTCGACGAGGCCAACGATATCGCCCATGCCTAAAATGCGTGACGCGACACGCTTGGGATGAAACGCAGATAATCCATCGATTTTTTCGCCGGTGCCGACAAATTTGATGGGTTTGCCTGTGATCATGCGCATTGATAATGCGGCGCCACCTCGCGCATCGCCATCGGTTTTAGTTAACACAATGCCGGTTAATGGCAATGCTTCGTTAAATGTTTTAGCAACATTGGCGGCGTCTTGACCAGTCATGCTGTCTACGACCAATAAAATTTCGGTGGGTTGTGCGCAGTCGCTGAGCGTTTTAATTTCCTGCATCATGTTTTCATCGATGTGCAAGCGTCCCGCGGTGTCGATGAGTAACACATCGACGAATTGTTTTTTGGCTTGATCGATCGCGTTTTTGACAATATTGATTGGCTTGTCGCGAATGGTTGATGGAAAATGGGCGACTTGAATTTGTTTGGCGAGTGTTTCTAATTGCTCTAATGCAGCAGGGCGATAAACGTCAGCGGATGTCACCATAACTGATTTTTTTTCCGATGAAGAGAGCCAATGCGCAAGTTTGGCGGTCGTTGTTGTTTTACCCGAGCCTTGCAAACCGGCCATCAAAATCACTACGGGTTTTTGCGCGCGCAAATTTAATTCGCTTTGTTCGCCGCCCAACGTTTTGATCAATTCATCTTGAACCAATTTAATGAATGCTTCTTCAGGATGCACTTTTTTAATAATCGTTTGACCGAGCGCTGCTTGCTTGACATTATCAATAAATGTATCGATGACTGAGAGTGCAACGTCTGCTTCGATCAGGGATTTTCGAATATCCGAAATCGCTTCTGTGATATTTTTTTCGGTGAAATGATGAACGCCGCGCAGCTTGCGAATACTGTCGGATAATCGTTCGGTGAGCTGTGAAAACATGATGGCACCTCATTCATTGCGGCGATTATACCGATTTTATTTTAAATATTCACTCGCTACCGCTCGTGTCTGTGTGCGACACATTCGGACTTAGACGCGATCAGTAGGGAACGAAATTTTACGCACTTGGTCCGTAAATAAAAATGATTTGCTTCGCAAATCTCGCTTACTGACGTGCGCGGCTCCTTGCTATATACGCGCGTGCCGTGGTTACTGATACGGTATTGCATTTATATCATTACTCGATAAGCTTGCGCGATGCTTTTTAAAAAACCCGCATTTACTTTGCTGGAATGCTTAATCGCGCTGTCATTGACGATGATTTTATTCATGATCAGCGTGATGGGTTATCGGCATTTCATCACTGAGAACACGTTAATTGCAAACGTGAATCAGATGGTTGAGGCGTTGCGTTTTGCGCGCATGTCAGCAATTACGTCGCATCATCGCGTGGTGTTGTTGCCTGCATCAGCAAACGATTGGCAGGCGGGGCAAGTGATATTGGATCAAGCGAACGGGAATGTGTTGCGCGTGTTGCCGGCGATAGTAAAACCCTATGCTTTTTCGTGGAAAAGCACACTTGATGATTCGGATTCGCTGACATGGCGTCGCGATGGCATGACGTTTGGACAGCAGGGCAGTTTTTATTTTTGCAATGCAAATTCACCGAATCATTCCGCCGAAATCATTATTTTGCGCACGGGGCGTTTGCGTAGCATCGTTGGTAATATTGCTGGTTGTCAGAAATTCTCGGCGAACAAAAAATTTTCATCTTTGGCCGATCTTGAACGATAATTCATTTCGAAAATGCTCATTGACTGCCGTGTCAACTGCGCTTTTCTCAATGAATTATCGTTCAACCTCGGTCCAAATCTGAAAATTTGAGTCAACCAAAATATTCACCGGAATTGCTGGCGGGTTGTCAGTCTGGCACATGACTGTTACATTACGACGTGGAGGTCGCCGTGAGTTTTCGTTTGATGTTATTAGGTCCGCCCGGCGCTGGAAAAGGCACGCAGGCGCGTTTGTTGGTAACGCATTTTCAGTTGGTGCAAATATCAACGGGTGATATGTTGCGCCAAGCTGTGAAAAAAGAAACACCACTGGGACTTATGGTGAAATCTATTATGGATAGCGGCGCATTGGTATCAGACGATATTGTGATTAATCTAGTGAAGGCGCGTGTTTCAGAAAAAGATTGCCGCAATGGATTTTTATTTGATGGATTTCCGCGCACCATCGCGCAAGCCGAGGCGTTGCGTCATGACCATATTCAATTGGATCACGTGATTAATATTGAAGTGCCTGATGCGGAAATTATTTCGCGCATGAGCGGGCGCTTTGTGCATTTGCCGTCGGGCAGGGCGTATCACAAAACATTTCATCCGCCCAAAAAATCGGGTTTTGACGATGTGACGGGTGAACCACTCGTGCAACGCGAAGATGATCGTGAAGAGACGGTGCGAAATCGTTTGACGGTGTATCATCGGCAAACGCGTCCCTTGTTGGAATATTATGAACGTTGGGCCAAGAGCGGAGATTCTCATGCGCCGCGCTATCACACAGTGATGGGCGTTGGCACACCAGAAGCGGTGCACGCTCGAATTTTACAGGAGTTAAGCGATGACCGTGCATGCACTGACCGCAGCTACTTTTGATTCCACATTAGAATCACATTCATTTTTGGTAATCGATTTTTGGGCGACGTGGTGTGGGCCTTGTAAAGGATTTTCCACGGTGTTGCACAAAGTCGCCAAAGAATATCCCGATATTTATTTCGGCAGCGTTGATGTTGAAGCCGAAAAAGCATTGGCGGATGAATTTGATATTCGTTCCGTGCCATTTGTGATCATTATGCGTGACAAAGTGATGGTCTACGCCGAATCCGGCGCGTTATCCGAAAGTGCATTGCGGGAATTATTAGATAACGCAAAAAAATTAACAAAGGAACAATTGGGATCCGCATAAAAGAAGTGGGAGCGACAGCGACCACGTCAATCCCCAAATAAAAAAGCCGCTTAAAAGCGGCTTTTTCACAATTTCGAAGAATGCTTATTTCTTCTTCTTGTGGTGACGGCGTTTGCCATGCTTTCTTTTCGCATGATGCGCCTTCTTGTGGTGTTTTGCTTTACGGCGATGATGTTTCTTTTTCTTTCCGCCTTTTTTAGCTTTCAAAGCTTTTTTTAATTGCTTCTTCAAGCGGTTTCTTTCTTTCACCACTTTCTTGTAGCGAGCTGCGCTCACTGCGTGTTTCTTCTTTCCTTTTTTTCGTTTTTTTGCTGGCATTCCATATTCTCCCTAAATTGAGTTTAAAAAAACGACAATTCCATTTTACAATGAAAATCAATAAGATCAAACTTTTTGTCCATCTTTTTATCGATTTTTGCCATTTTTTATCAATTTTGATCGATTTTTGGGTGTAAAAACCTTTTTTGATGATAAAATTTCTAAATATTTTGGTTGTGGGGGCGAAATTTATGTCAAAAAATTTTTTTTTCGGATTAATTTTCGGCATGTCGGGAATAATTTTTGCATCAATTGCCTATGCGCAACCCTTTCTCATAGCGGGAAATTGGCAGACTACCGATGGAAAAACGCATCAACCGTCGTCTGTCATCACGATTAAATTAGAAAAAGATTTTTATGTAGGGCGTGTGACGAAGACGTATACGAAGCTTGCGAAGCACCAAGTTGAACGGTGTAATAGGTGTCAAGGTAATCTGCATAATAGGCCGATCATCGGTTTGCCGATTTTGAATGCGTTACATTGCGAAAGATTTCGCTGTTCTGGTGGTACGATTTTAGATCCGCGTAATGGTAAGATCTACAGTGTGACGCTGAAATTGATTGATCAGGGTCAATGGTTGCGTGTCCACGGGTTTGTTGGTATGCCGCTACTGGGAAGAACGGTGTATTGGCGGCGCGTAGCATAGAAGCACAGGGAAAATGGAGAAAGGAATATGTCATTTTTAGTGATCATTTTTTGTTTGGCAATACAGTGGCTATCTAATATATCTGGTGTGCAGTATCAATGGCGCTGGGAATCAAAATATTATTCATGGGTGCAAAAGCATTTTTTGTCGCTGACACGCGGCCATGATTTTTTTACGTTGCTGATATTGATTTTGCCGATTGTGGTGGTAGCGTGTTTGCTATTCACGATTGTGTATCACACGACAGGTCAAATTGGCTATCGAATTTTAAGTTTGGCACTGCTGTGGTATTGCATGGACGTGGTGTATTTGAGAATAATTCCAACTGGATCGGAAGATGCGCTGTTTCTGAAAAGTTATCAGACGATTTTTGCCATTTTGTTTTGGTATTTCGTGTTTGGACCGGTGGGTTTGGTTTTATATGTCAGCATGTCGGGATTGTGTGTTTGTCTGCGCACGCAAGCGAGCGCGTCCACTGCTACTTATTTTGAGAAAGCGTTGGGTGTGTTGGATTGGGTGCCAATTCGTATTTTAGGATTAACGTTTGCATTGGCGGGAAATTTCGGCGCCGTTTTCAAACCATGGCTGACTTTGTTGCCGAAAGGTATTTCAACCGATCAAAAAAGTGTGGTTGAGCTTGGTCGCGCTGCGTTGACGGGTGAATCATCCGTTTCATTGCAACAGGTCGTTGCGTTAATCATTCGCGTCCTCGTGGTGTGGCTGGTCATCATTATGTTGATTACACTTGGATTTTGGTTGGGTTGACTGCTATCCTTGCCTGCCCAATGCTATAGTTGAGGTATGTCAACGGTGAATCAACCCCAAGATATCGACGCGCAAGAGACGCAAGAGTGGCGCGACGCTCTGGATTCTGTGTTGGAATTTGAAGGGACTGAGCGCGCCCAATTTCTGTTATCTCATTTAATGGATTATGCAAAAAGCTGCGGATTGGTGAGTGAAGCGAGCTTGCATACGCCGTATCTCAATACACTTTCCAGCAACCTATCTCCACTTTCAAATCAAGATATCGTTTTATTTGAAAAATTAACCAACTGCATGCGCTGGAATGCGATCGCGATGGTGATGCGCGCTGGAAAAGTATCAGCAGAATTGGGCGGGCATATCGCAAGCTTTGGTTCCATCGCGACGTTATTCGAAATTGGTCTGCATTATTTTTTTTACGCGAGAAGTGCCAAGCGCGATGCCGATTTAATTTATTTTCAAGGCCATTCATCGCCAGGTTTATACGCACGTGCTTATTTGGAAGGTCGTTTGACTGAAACGCAACTCGACGGTTTTCGACAAGAGTTGTCAAGAAAGGGCATTGCATCGTATCCGCATCCTTGGTTGATGCCGGATTTTTGGCAATTTCCAACGGTGTCAATGGGATTAGGGCCATTGATGTCAATTTATCAAGCGAGCTTTTTGAAATATCTGGAGCGTCGCGGGCTTGCGAATACTAAAGAGCGTCATGTGTGGGTGTTTTGCGGTGATGGTGAAATGGGTGAGCCCGAATCGTTGGGCGCTTTGAATATCGCCGCGCGCGAACAGTTAGATAATTTAATTTTTGTGATCAACTGTAATTTACAACGACTGGACGGCCCTGTGTGGGGCAACGGCCAAGTCATTCAAGAATATGAAGCAATTTTTCGCGGCGCTGGCTGGAATGTGATTAAAGTGATTTGGGGTTCTGGCTGGGACAAATTATTTGAAAAAGATCAAACGGGTTTATTAAAAAAACGCATCAGCGAATTGGTGGATGGTGAATATCAGGCGTTTTCAGCAAATGATGGCGCGTTTTTTAGAGCAAACTTTTTTGGAAAATATCGAGAATTATTGGCACTCGTTTCCGATTATTCAGATGAGCAACTAAAATCAGAATTATTGGATGGCGGGCATGATCCGCAAAAAGTATTTGCAGCGTATGCGGCGGCTGTCGCACACCTTGATCAACCCACGGTTATTTTAGCGAAAACAGTGAAAGGTTTTGGCATGGGCAAAAGCGGTGAAGCGTTGAACGTAGCGCATCAAACCAAAAAGATTTCCGCGGATGATTTGAAACATTTTCGCGAACGTTTTGGATTAGATTTATCGGATAATGAAATTGAACATTTACATTATTTTAAACCGAAAAATAATTCTCCTGAAATGCAATTTTTATTAGAAAATCGCAAAAAACTCGGTGGATTTTTACCAGAACGTCACAGTGAGTGTGAAAAATTACGTGTCCCGGCGCTTGATGCATTTCAAGCAATGCTGAATGACAGCGGTGATCGCGAAATTTCGAGTACCATGGCGTTTGTGCGGATTTTATCGATGTTATTGAAAGACGCCAACATCAAAGAACGTATTGTGCCGATTGTCGCCGATGAATCACGCACGTTTGGGATGGAGGGATTGTTTCGTCAAATCGGGATTTATTCGGCGATGGGACAGCGTTATCAGCCGCAGGACAAACATTTACTGATGTATTATCGCGAAGATCAGAAAGGACAATTGCTGCAAGAAGGGATTTCAGAAGCGGGGGCGATGTCGGCGTGGATCGCTGCTGCGACATCGTATGCGACGAATCAACTGCCGATGATTCCGTTTTATATTTATTACTCGATGTTTGGTTATCAGCGTTTCGGTGATTTGATATGGGCTGCGGGTGATATGCGCGCGCGCGGATTTATTTTGGGCGGCACCGCGGGGCGCACGACACTCGCAGGCGAAGGTTTACAGCATCAAGACGGTCACAATTATTTAATGTTTGGCGTAGTGCCGAATTGCGTTTCTTACGATCCGACGTTTAGCTATGAATTGGCCGTGATTATTCAAGACGGTTTGCGCCGCATGTTTGCAAATCAAGAAGATATTTTTTATTACGTCACACTCATGAATGAAAATTATCATCATCCCGCAATGCCAAAAAATTCAGAGCGCGGCATTTTGCAAGGCCTGTATTTATTTCAAGAAAATAAAAATGCGAGTGTGCAACTCTTAGGCTCCGGTGCGATTTTAAATGAAGTGATTAAAGCTGCAGAAATTTTAGCGACACAATTTCAGATCACCGCCAATGTGTGGAGTGTCACCAGTTTTAATGAACTGAGAAAAAATATGGATGCTGTTGCGCGTGATAATCGTTTAAAATCCCCTGAAAAACGTGCATTGTGTTATGTCGAGCAGTGTTTTCAAAATCATGCGGGCCCTGTGATTGCCGCAACTGATTATATCAAAGTGACGGCGAATCAAATTCGCGATGCGGTGCATGCACCGTATTATGTGTTGGGTACAGATGGTTTTGGCCGCAGTGACACACGCGAAGCATTGCGCGAATTTTTTGAAGTCGATGCTAATATGATTGCGTACACTGCATTATATGCATTAACAGAAGATAAAAAATTTTCACACAAGCAATTATTAACGGCACGCGATGCACTGCACATCGATGCGAATCGCAGTGACCCGGCGCATACATGAGGACATGGGAATGACGCAACAAGTATTGGTTCCTGATATTGGTGGCGCGGCGGATGTCGCTGTTATTGCAGTGATGATATCACCCGGTGACGCTATTGTGATGGATACTCCGCTCGTCACATTGGAAGGCGATAAAGCCAGTATGGATGTGCCGTCGCCGGTTGCAGGTGTTGTTGAATCGGTTGTGATGAAAGTAGGCGACAAAGTATCGGAAGGTGTATTGATTTGTACGGTGAAAGTTGCAGCGACTGTGTCAGTAAAATCAGTTGCCACTGCGGCACCGACATCACCGCAAAAAACAGTTGCGGCTCTTGCACGTGAAGTTACGACAACACAAATCAATGATACCATTCACGCGAGTCCGGCAGTCAGGCGTTTAGCGCACGAAGTCGGCGTTAATTTATCAAAAATAAAAGGTAGCGGTGAAAAAGGGCGAATCACCAAAGATGATTTAAAAAATTATGTAACAGGACATATTCAAAAATCAGAAAGTGGTTTTTCATTGCCACTTGCACCATCGATTGATTTTTCAAAATTTGGCGCGATTAAAACGAAACCGTTATCCAAAATTCAAAAAGCATCCGGTGCAAACTTACATCGCAATTGGATTTCTATTCCGCATGTGACGCAATTTATTGCAGCAGATATTACGGCGCTTGAAAAATATCGTAACGATCACAAGAAAAAAACAGAAGATCAAGGATACAAATTAACACCACTCGTTTTTATTATGAAAGCGGTGACCGCCGCATTAAAAGAATTTCCCACATTCAATGCATCTCTTAATGCCGCGGGTGATGAATTGATTTTGAAACAATATTTTCACATTGGCGTTGCAGTCGATACATCCAATGGTTTGGTTGTTCCCGTGATTCGCGATGTTGATCAAAAAGATATTTTTGTGTTAGCAAAAGAATTAAATGACATCAGTAAAAAAGCGCGTGATGGGCAGCTCACAATGAAAGACATGCAGGGCGGATGTTTTTCTATTTCCAGTTTGGGCGGCATTGGCGGCACCGCGTTTACGCCGATTATTAATGCGCCAGAAGTGGCTATTTTGGGTGTTTCAAAATCATCCTTGAAACCACATTTTGAAAAAGAAAAAATGACGCCGCGTTTGATGTTACCACTCTCATTATCGTATGATCATCGCGTGATTGATGGCGCTTTGGCAGCGCGATTTGCAGTGTTTGTGACGCATTATTTGGAAACAGAATACGACTAATTCATTAAATGCGGTGGACACAGACACGAGCGGTAGCGAGTGAAATAATTTTGAGCGGGAGTGAGAATATATGAACGAAACATTACATGCCGAAGTCGTTGTGCTCGGCAGCGGCCCTGGTGGTTATGCTTGCGCATTTCGCGCGGCAGATTTAGGCAAAAAAGTGATTTTGATTGAACGCTATCCCACGATTGGTGGCGTGTGTTTGAATGTCGGATGCATTCCGTCGAAAGCATTATTGCATGTCGCAAAAGTAATTGACGATGCCAAAGAAATAGAAAACCATGGTGTCGCTTTTGCAAAACCAATATTAGATATTGCTAAAATTCGTGATTACAAAAATGGTATTATTAAAAAATTAACGGGTGGCTTGACGATGATGGCGAAACAACGCCAAGTAAAAATCGTTGAGGGTGTTGGCGAATTTGCTGATTCCAAAAAATTAATCGTCACCAAAGATAATCAAAAAACAGAAATCACTTTTGATAGTTGCGTGATTGCAGCAGGTTCATTGCCTGTGAAATTACCCTTTATTCCTGATGATCCGCGCGTGTTAGATTCAACGAGCGCGCCAGAAATTGAAAACACGCAATGTGAATTGCTGGTTTTAGGCGGCGGCATTATTGGTTTGGAAATGGCGACGGTTTATTCTGCATTGGGCGCAAAAATCAGCATCGTGGAAATGATGGATCAACTCATCCCGGGCGCTGATCGCGATATCGTGATGCCATTGCACAAACGTTTGGAAAAACGTTACGAAAAAATTATGCTGAAAACGCGCGTCACTCAAGTGGAGGCCAAAAAAGACGGATTGTTTGTCACGTTTGAAGGCGAAAACGCACCATCCGAAAATCCCAAACGATTTGATCGCATTTTAGTGGCGGTTGGTCGCAAGTCCAATGGAAAATCAATTGGCGCTGAAAAAGCCGGCGTGAAAGTCGATGAGCGCGGATTTATTCCGGTCGATAATCAAATGAAAACGAATGTCGCGGGAATTTATGCGATTGGTGACATCGTCGGAAATCCCATGCTGGCACATAAAGCATCAGCAGAAGGACGATTGGCGGCTGAAGTGATTGCTGGCAAAAAACATTATTTTGATGTGAAATGTATTCCATCTGTTGCTTACACGGATCCAGAAATTGCGTGGGTAGGATTAACGGAGTCACAAGCGAAAGAAAAAAATATTCCATACAGCAAAGGAGTATTTCCGTGGATGGCATCGGGTCGTGCATTATCAATTGATCGCACCGAAGGTTTCACCAAATTAATTTTTGACGACAAGCACCGCGTGATTGGTGGCGCAATTGTTGGTGTCAATGCTGGAGAATTAATCGGCGAAATTACACTCGCGATTGAAATGGGTTGTGACGTGGAAGATATTGCGTTAACCATTCATCCGCATCCCACATTATCTGAATCCATTATGATGGCAGCGGAAGTGTTTGAAGGCACGGTGACAGATTTATATATTAAAAAATAAAAGATATTTTATGCAAAAAATAAAATGGATTTTTATTTCAGCGTTTTTATTTTTACTGGTTGGCTGTAGCAGCAGTGTTCGAACTGTTTCGCAACCACCCAACACTTCCAATAAAACAGCACTCTCGATTTACGACAAATTACCTGTATACGCGCACGCAGCGCGGCAATCATGGCCAATCATCAGCGCGCATGTGCCGCTGAAAATCGGTGATCACAGTCGTGCGCTGCCTGAAATTCGCGATCGCCTCATTACACTCGGTGATTTATCGCAATCAGAAAAATCCAGCAGTTTGTTATTTGATTCCGCTTTATCCCGCGCTGTTGCGCAATTTCAATGGCGACATGGTTTAGAATCCAACGGCGTGGTGAATCAAAAAACATTGAATGAATTCAATGTAAATCCCGCGGTTCGTTATCGTGAATTAGCGCATAGCATGAATGAATGGGCAAAATTACCAGAAGATGAAAGTGCGCATTACATTCACGTCAATGTGCCGAGTTTTCAACTGCGATTGGTTGAACAGGGTAATGCGGTGATGGAAATGCGTGTGATTACCGGCCGTTTCTCGCGCCCGACACCCACACTATATTCTAAAGTAACCACGATTGTATTTAATCCGAGTTGGACGGTGCCAGAAACTATTTTAGCGAAAGATGTGATTCCAGGCATGCAAAATAATCCCAATTATTTAAAAGAACATTACGACATGCGTGTGTATGCAAACTGGGATAAAAATGCGCCAGAAATTGATCCGCTAACGATCGATTGGAAAAATGCGAATGCGAAAAATTTTGTGTATCGCGTGAGCGCGCCACCCGGCGAAAAAAATCCACTCGGTCACGTTAAATTTATTTTTGAAAATGAGCATGATGTGTATATGCATGACACGCCGGACAAAGCATTATTTTCTAAAATTGAACGTGCATATAGTTCTGGTTGCATTCGTTTAGAAAAACCATTTGAATTGGTCGAATATTTTTATTCTGATAATACAGACTTAAATACTGAGTTAGTGAATCAATATCTGGGTTTAGGTGATACCAAATTTGTTCAATTAAAAAATCCTATGCCGATTCACATTACTTACATCACTGCTTGGGTTGATAAAAATGGCTACGTGCATTTTCGTGAAGATATTTATCAGCAATCACCGGGAAATTCAACTGAGCCAGCAGCAGATATTGCTTAACTTTGAACGCACTCCTATACCTCTCAGACCTCAAAATGCGAATTTAAGCATCCCATCTTGCATCGCACTTGAAACGTTTCTCAATCAAAAATGCTCGAAATGCAGTAAGCATTCCATCACATTTTTTCAATCGAAACGTTTCAATTGCTCGCAATCTGGGCGCTTAAAATCTAATTCATTCCTCTCTGTGCATCAAGACATAAAGTTCGCATCTTGAGGTCTGAGAGGCATAGATGCCGATGGCAATTGGCGCGCTTCTTTTAGCGGCATACTTGCTTATTCATCCAGTATGTCCTAAAATAAAGGACATACTGGAGAATGTATGAAGATAGAAACATTGAGAAAGTTGGCAGGTCGCGAAGAAATTGATTACGGCTTCATTTTATCAGCTCTCAAAGAGTATGCAAAACCGCGTAACAAAATTTCCGCATGGTTAAAGAAAAAAGAATTGATACGCGTCAAAAAGGGTTTATATATATTTGGTGAAGGTGTGGCGTTAGAGCCTTATTCCAAAGAAGTATTGGCAAATTTAATATACGGCCCATCCGCACTTTCATTAATTTATGCACTTGGTTTCTACGGATTAATTCCCGAGCGCGTTGCGAGCGTTACCAGTATCACCAACAATCGTTATAAATCATTTTCAACTGAGGTTGGCGTCTTTCAGTATTATTATTTAAATTCTAAGAAATATGCAGTTGGCGTTACGTTACATCAATCGTCTCTGCAGCGCGCTTTTTTGATTGCATCGCCTGAAAAAGCATTATGTGATCAGATTCACATCACCGATAGGAATATATCATTTAATCATCTCGATGATATTGAAAAATATTTATTGTATGATCTTCGAATTGATGAAAATGAATTACGTCACTTTAAGTTAAATCGACTAGATGAAATTGCACATTATTACCATGACAGCCGGATTCATTTATTAAAAAAATATATCAAAATGAGAAAGTAAAAAATGCATGAAGAAATTAAACAAATGTTAAAAAAATATTTTCTTCGCTCAGAAGATGATTATTCGAATGCGCTGAAAGAAATTTTTCAAGAAATCGCGTTGCTTGGTTTGTGGCGCGCAAAATTTTTTGAAAAGGCTGCTTTTTATGGTGGTTCTGCGTTAAGAATATTATATGGGCTGGATCGTTTTTCCGAAGATTTAGATTTTTCTTTGTTGCGCAAAAGTATGCAGTTTGATTTAACTTCCTATAATAAAGCTATTATTAAAGAGCTCAATGCATTTGGATTTGAATCTACGGTTGAAACTAAAGTAAAATCATCCAAAACCAATATTGAATCTGCATTTATTAAAGCAGAATCCAAAAAACAATTTATCGCCATTGAAGCGCCGAGAAAAATAATTGAATCTATGCATTTCATGCAAATGATCAAAATTAAAATGGAGGTTGACACCAATCCACCCGGTTTATTTAATACGGAATCAAAATTTTTGTTTCAACCCATTGCATTTTCAATTAGAAGTTTTATCGAATCTGATTTATTTTCAGGAAAAGTACATGCGATATTATGCCGCCCCTGGATTAAAAGAATTAAAGGCCGAGATTGGTATGATTTTGTTTGGTATGTCTCCCGAAATACTCCGCTGAATCTTGCTCATTTAAAGGAACGTCTCGTTCAAAGTGAAGCATGGGAACGCAAGAAACCGCTTACTAAAAATAATGTGATTGAACTATTGTCACAAAAAATTCAAACGGTCGATCTTAATGAAGCTAAAAAAGATGTGATCCCATTTATTCAAGATCATGCGCGTTTGGCAGTATGGTCAAAACAATTTTTTATGGCGCTATTGGAAAAATTACGCACGTAGGCCCTGTCCCTAAAGTATCGACGATCTGCAAATGATGCGGATTGGCTAAAATTTCTGAATTTTTTCGCCCAATACCACAGAGTATTGGACTCAAAAATATAAAAATATGATCTATCTAAAAACAAAACGCAATACCGTAAAAAATGGTGTGGAAAAATGTAGTTGTAAATTATTTTCTAAATGTGCTATCTTTGCGAAACCCACTTATTGCCTCATGTAATAACCTTGAAGAAAGAGAAATGAGAAGATTTTTTGAATTTTTTGCACCTCAACCTCAGAAACCATATGATACAATGAGTTCGAAAGAATTATGTGTTTTGTTGCGAACCACTGTACCTGGACTTGAGGGCTATTCTGATTATGAGTTATATCGATATTATCGTGCTTCTAATTCTGATGGCTTTGGTATGGGAGAGTCGATGGGTCTCTTCCAAAAACTTATCGGTAATCCAAATCAAGAAGTCTGCTTAATATTTCTGGCTTTCGGCCAAAATTACAATAAGTATAGTGGGTCAAAAATTTCAGACCAACATGTACGCTAGTTAAGATATAATTCTCGCCCGCAGTGAAGGCGGCTTTAGTGTCTTCGGCGTGATATAGCGCCACCCACTTAGCTTTATACTTTGTTGCAAGCTCGTTCGCCGAAGTCATGTACTCACTTGTACACTCCTTCGGCTCGCTCGCTTGCGCCGCGTCTAAAGCTAACTGGGTGACGCTATATTAATTTTTTAAATTTGCTTTATCATCATTTAGCTCAGCTTCAATTTCTTCAACGGTAGGAAAATTATTTTTCAGCATTAATAGTTGAATATGACCCCAGGGTAATTGGGTCACAGCCTGTGACCCAAATTCGATATTCGGATAATATTCAGCGAACATGCGCATTCTTTTCAAGCTTTGTTGTGAAAAACCACTTGTTTCAGGAAATAAATTTCTTAAGTCCCGCGAGAGTGTTTCAATCAATTTATCGCCCCAGCAGGATGTTTTTTGTTTTTCAATCAGTTGCTGACCAATGTACCAATACAACTTGATGATTTCTTGATTGACTGCAAGTGCCGCTTTCATGCGTGAACTTAGTATCTTATTTTTTAGTGCGCTCAAAAATGCTTTATACTCTTTCGTAAATTGACCGGTTAAATTTTTTGATACTGGGTCAATCATATTTTCAAGAATCGACATAAAAAATCTTATTGATTTGATAGATTAAAATGCAGAATACTGGAAATAATTTTTTAAGCAATACAGTATCTTAAGATCGCACCGGTTTGTGTCGACCCCGGGGTATTTTTTATTGTGCCGCCATCAGCGTATTTTGCAACAACATTGCAACGGTCATGGGGCCCACGCCGCCGGGCACCGGCGTGATCCAGCTGGCGCGTTCGCGCGCCGTGTCAAAATCAATATCACCGGTTAATTCCCCGTTGTCTGATCGATGAATACCAACATCAATCACGATAGCACCTGGTTTAATCCAATCACTGTGAATTAAACCGCGATAACCGGTCGCAGAAATTAAAATATCGGCGGATTGCACATATTGAGACAATGGTTTTGTAGCACTGTGACAAACAGTCACTGTGCATTTTTCCATTAATAATTCCAATGCCATGGGACGGCCCACAATGTTGGATGCACCGACGACGACTGCGTGTTTTCCTGAAAGATTTTCGCCAGTTGTTTTGAGCAGCGTCATGATGCCAAGGGGCGTGCAAGGGCGCAACAATGGGCGACGTTGCACCAAACGTCCTAAATTATAGGGATGCAAACCATCCACATCTTTTTTGGGATCGATGCGTTCCAGTAAAATATCTGCATTCACAGTTTCAGGCAACGGCAATTGCAATAAAATGCCGTGAATTAAGGGGTTTTGATTCAATTGATCAATGAGCACTTCGATAGTTTTTTGATTGGTGGTGCTAAGCAACGGGTGACATTCAGAGTAAATGCCGACGGTTTTACAGGCTTTTTGTTTGTGCGCTACGTAAATTTTGGATGCGGAATTTTCACCCACTAAAATGACGGCCAAGCCCGGTGCTGGTTTGTGTTGCTGTACACGCGCCCGTACTTTTTCAGCTACGTCGTTTTGAATGCGTTCAGCGAGTTTGCGTCCATCGAGAATTTTAGCAGGCATGAACACACTCCAAAAAAAAGCCAATGGATGCTACAATTCTGTCATGAAAAAACACCAAACGCACGCCGTACAAATCGATCACGTTACCATCGGCGGTGGTGCGCCCATCGTCGTGCAATCGATGACGGATACGGATACCGCCGACGCTCAAAAAACCATTGAGCAAATTAAATTATTGGCTGATGCAGGATCTGAATTGGTGCGCATCACAGTAAATAATGAAGCAGCGGCAGCGCAAGTTGCCGCGATTCGCAATGCTTTAAATAAAATGGGTTATGATCATGTTCCCATCGTTGGCGATTTTCATTATAACGGTCATCGTTTATTAAAAGATTTTCCGGATTGTGCAAAAGCATTATCCAAGTATCGCATTAATCCCGGCAACGTTGGTTTTGGCGCGAAAAAAGACGATCAATTTAACACGATGATTGAAGCGGCATTGCATTATCAAAAACCCGTGCGTATTGGCGTGAATTGGGGAAGTCTTGATAAATCATTGGCGACACAAATGATGGATGAGAATGCAAAATTAAAAAATCCAAAATCATCGCGCGAAGTATTGCGTGAAGCGTTGGTGATTTCTGCATTAACGTCGGCAAAAGCTGCGGAAAAATGCGGATTGACGCCCGATAAAATTGTGATTTCTTGCAAGGTCAGCGATGTGGCAGATTTGATTGCCGTGTATCGCGAATTAGCACAGCGTTGTGCGTATGCATTGCACGTGGGATTAACGGAAGCGGGCATGGGCTCCAAGGGAATTGTCGCGTCAAGTGTTGGTATCGGTGTACTGTTACAGCAGGGCATTGGCGATACGATTCGCACATCGCTCACACCAGAGCCGAGTGGTTCGCGCGATAAAGAAGTGATTGTGTCGCAACAAATTTTGCAGACATTAGGTTTGCGTGCGTTTGCGCCGATGGTGACGTCGTGCCCGGGATGTGGGCGTACCACCAGCACATTTTTTCGTGAATTAACGGAAGCCGTCGATATTTTTATTCGCGAAAAAATGCCAACGTGGCGAAAAAAATATTTAGGTGTCGAGAATCTAAAATTAGCCGTGATGGGATGCGTTGTGAATGGGCCTGGTGAAAGCAAACACGCGAATATTGGCATTAGCTTGCCTGGCACGGGCGAAGTACCCGTTGCACCTGTTTTTATGGATGGTGAAAAAGTATCGACATTACGAGGCGACAATATTATTGCAGAATATACAGCAATGATAGAAAAATATGTTGAGAAAAATTATGCTATCAAATAAAAAAACGCCGCGCCATTTTCTTATAACTGATTAGTAATCGTGCACTGCTGGTTATTTTTGATATTCACCGTTAAATTTGCCGTGCCATCTAATGGAAATTGACAGGTGTATTTTTCAGCGGGCCAATAATTATTGGGCTGCGCTTTGGAGTAGCCAAATTTGATAAAATATTCTTTGCTGCCCGTAATACCATGCAAATACTGGTTGATAAAATTCGTGCCAAGACGAGTTGGAATGCCGCAGCCTTTTTCTTTGTCGTAACCGACATACACTTCCATGCAGTAATACCCGCTACTCGAAGTGATGTTGTCGACTGTGATGTGAGCAGTGTGCGCGAATGCAGCGAACGTACAGAAAGATAACGCGAGAGCCAATATTTTTTTCATAGACTTTCACCTATTTTTTTAAATTCTTCCAAACACGCTGGATTCGCTAACGACTCACTATTTTTTACTTCATGCCCATTGATGATCTGTTTTACCACAATTTCCATGGTTTTGCCATTCATGGTTTTTGGAATATCAGTGACTTGAAAAATTTTTGTTGGGACATGATAAGGCGAGGTGTTATCGCGAATCATTTTTTTAATTTCTGTTATTAATTTTTCATTCAGCGTTGTTTTATTTTTTAATGTCACGAATAAAATAATTTCTTCGTCTCCATTTTTTTGTTTTCCCGCCGCAACACAATCCAATATGTCTGGAATTTTCAACACTTGCTCATCAATATCTGCAGTGCCAATGCGCACGCCGCCAGGATTTAATGTTGCATCTGAGCGGCCGTAAATAATCATGCCGTGATGTTCGGTAATTTTTGCAAAGTCGCCATGCGTCCATACAGCGGGGAAGCGATCAAAATATGCGTGACTATATTTTTCTCCGTCAGCATCATTCCAAAAATACAGTGGCATCGAGGGAAATGGCTTTGTGCACACCAATTCTCCGGGCTGGTTCATCACAGAAATACCATGGTCATCATAAATTTCAACCGCCATTCCCAGTCCGCGGCATTGCAATTCTTCCGCATACACTGGCAGCAATGGATTTCCCAGCGCAAAACAAGACACAATATCGCTGCCACCGGACATGCTAGAAACACGCACATCACTTTTGATATCGCGATAGATGTAGTTAAAACTTTCTTTAATGAGCGGAGAGCCAGTCGTTAAAATCGTTTTTAGATTTTTTAATGCATGTGTTTTTCGTGGAATCAAATTATTTTTCAAATAAGTTTCAATAATTTTTGCGCCACATCCAAAAATAGAAATATCATATTCGTCTATTAAATCAAATAACGCGGTGTTGTTGGGATAAAATGGAGATCCATCATACAAAACCAGTGTTGCGCCGACACTCAATCCGCTGATCATCCAATGCCACATCATCCAGCTGCAAGTCGTATAAAAAAATAAAATATCGTTTTCATGTACATCCGTGTGCAACAACAATTCTTTTTTATGCTGAATTAAAATATTGCCAGCGCCATGCACCATGCACTTTGGTTTTCCAGTAGTTCCGGAGGAATATAAAATATAAAGGGGGTGATCGAAGGGGGTGTGAGTGGGAATGTCAGTGTGAGCGTGAGTGTTAATGAGATTATTGAGCGATATAATGTGTTTGACGCTGGGTAAATGATTTTTTAATTTCTGAATGATGTCGCGATGTGGAAATATTTTTCCATTGAATCGATGTTCATCATCGACAAATAAAATCGTTGGCGTGATTTGTGAAAAACGCTCAATCACAGCATTTTCTGAAAATTCAGGCCCACAGGCCGTCCAAATAGCGCCGAGCCAGGTCGATGCCAGCATCGCAATAACGGTTTCAATGCGATTGGTTGAAAATCCCGCCACACGATCGCCGGATTGCAATCCCAGTGATTTTAATTTTTCTGTCAATGTCATGACACTTGAAAATAAATCACGATAGGAAATTTTTTTTCGCTCGCCTTTTTCGTTTGCTGCAATTAAAGCAATATGATCATCGCGTCGCCACAACAAATTTTCAGAAAAGTTTAGGGTGGCGCCAACAAACCATTTTGTTTTTCGCATCTCAGTATTTTTTTGAATAATTTTCTCGGGTTTTTTATCGAAAATAATTTTTGAAAACGCTGAAAAATTTTTCCAAAATAATTCTGGATAATCGATGGACCATTGATACAATGCGTTGTAATCATGAAATTCCGGATTGAATTGCTGCATAAAACGCAGCAGATGACTTTGTTGAATGGTTTTTTGATTAGGTTGCCAGAGCGGGGTCATGCGTGCGCTCACTTGATTCATTTGGTAATTCTGAATTGAGGCCATCTAGTATTTCGGTTGCCTCAACAAGATATTTTTTATTGTTCTTTATTGCATTAAAAGCTTTTTGCATTTTTGCAATTTCATGTTTCTTTGCTGATTTCATGGTGATGGCCTTGCATGAGTATATATACAAATATATACCCATCCCACTTCAAAATGCGATTTTTTTATCGCATTTTGAAGTGTCCCATCACGATGGTTCAATTTAGGATATACCGCGCGTGATGAAGTGCGGTAATACCGTATCTTCATTGGCGAGCGGTATATATCACACAATACCGTGTTGCGAAATGACGTTTTGAATGATATTGTTTTGCAGCGATTTTAAACCTAGATTCAGACGATTAATCGCTCGTAGTGGGTTTCAACTGCCGAATCTAGGTTAAAGGCACGTAGCTCAGTTGGTTAGAGTATCACCTTGACATGGTGGGGGTCGCTGGTTCGAGCCCAGTCGTGCCTAACTATTTAATTTCTTGATTTATATCAATAAATTCAATAAAAACAAATGATTACGATCCATTCCCAAACAGCACCTTAAAAACACGCATTACTTGACAAAATTTTATAAAAAAATGGTTAATAATTTATTAGATACTATAATTCCCAGATGAAATGTGACTCCTGGAGACTTGGTTGGATTAGTCATGCCATTCACATATAAAAGGTAAAGAAAGTTATGCCTAATAATGACACCGGAACAATATCCCCTGATATGCTGAAACAGGTGCTGGAAATTCTTCGTGGACATTTTTCCTCAGAAGACATTAACATCAACGCTGAGTCCATTGTTTTTTTAACAGACCAGAGGCGAAGAAATGTCGCTCTGAGAATACCACTTCAAAGCACATCTGATTTAATTCCCAAAAGCATTATTTTAAAACAATCGAAGCCTGAAGAATCGGATGTCGACGATTGTGAGGCGTATTCTCGGTTTTCTAGAGATTGGACAGGTCTTGAATTTGCAAATCGTATTCAGAAAGATGGCGCTCATAATGTTCCGCACTTTTACGGCGGTGACAAAACGCATCGGTTTATTCTTCTTGAGGATCTTGGCCAAAAGCACATTAGTTTAGTTGATGCGTTAACCCTTCCTGGTCACGACAAGGCTGCTGCAGCATTACATCGATATATACGAGCATTGGCAGGTTTGCATGCTGCAAGCTTTGGTCATACCAATGACTACAACATTATGCTGCAAAATATCAATGAAGGAGCGGCGACTGCACAAAATGATTTGGCAGCAGATATCAATTATTTGTTACCAAAACTTGAATCAACTTGCCAAACATTAGGTTTATCTGTGACGAAAGAATTTATAGCTGAAGCACAACAAGTCTTGCAGGATATGTTTGAACCTGGACCATTCACAGTGCTTATTCACGGTGATGCGGCACCGGACAATGTGTTTGATCATGGTGAATCAAAAGAATTGCAGCTCATTGACTTTGAGTGGGCATTTCCTCGTAACGCTTTACTGGATGGTGTATTTTTGCGTATGAGCATACCCACAGGCTGGTGCGCCAAAGAAACGCCAAACGAATTAATTGAATCTTTGGATCTGATTTACCGAAAAGAACTCGCGAAAACAATCCCTGCTGCATCTGACGATAGGGCTTTTTTTACAGCCTATACTCAGGCTTGTGCTTATTATGCATTACGCGAAATGGTACATGTTGTTCATATTCTAAAAGAAGATCGATCAAGAGGGGCGCCTCCATCGATGCCAGAAGGCTCATTGTGGGATCCCGAGACGAATTTAATGAGGCCGCGGTTTTTATCTCGCGTACAAGCTTTTATTGATGTGGCAACAAAACATGATCTGTTGCCTCAAACAAGGCAGCTGGCTGAAAATATGTTGGCGGAAGTCAAAAAACTTTGGCCTGAAGACACCAAACCACTTGATGTCTATCCCGCATTTCAACCGCCCGTGTTAGGTTTAGGTTCTGCGGCCGTTGCAACAGGTATTTTTTCAGAAAAAAAATTAAAAGAGAATCCTGCTGCAGATCCAAACAGCGCCCCTGCGCCTTTTGAAAAAAAATAAACGTAAGCCACACAAAATTGAGGAATTTTCATCAGCAACTCAAACGATCTTCATTCGAGATATCGTGATCGCACCTACTTATTACGAGGCATAACATGCAAAAAACACCTGATTTTCCAATGCCAATTACAACAGATCGATTGATCATTCGTCCGCCAATACCGTCTGACGCAAAAGCACTAAATAATGCGATCTCAGAGTCCGTCATTGAATTACGACGCTATATGGATTGGGCGCTTTCAGGACAAACATTGAAAGAATCAGAAGAATATGTGCTGCTTGCAATTCACAATTGGATTGAAAAGAAAAATGATGAACCGTATTTGCCATTATTTATTTTTGATAAATACACAAATGAATTGATTGGTAATGCAGGCTTTCATCATTATAACTGGGCTATTCCATCTATTGAAACGGGGTACTGGATTCGCACATCGCGATCTGGTCAAGGTTTTATGACTGAAGCAATTAACGCGCATACCCAATATGCGTTTAAACAATTAAAAGTAAAGCGTATCAGCATATCTTGTAACGCTGATAATATTCAAAGTAAAAAAATTCCAGAGCGTTTGAATTATGCGTTTGAGGGTAGATTAAAAAATCATCGTCGAAGACCAGACACCAATGAATTGGGTGACACTTTAATTTATGCAAAATATGATTGCGATAATTTACCGCCACTCAATGTTACCTGGTAATTTACGAATGAATATACACTTTGAAAAAATGACATTAAATGATATTGCGCTTTGGAAAGAGTGGATTAACATTTCGCATATCAAAGAAGTATGGTTTATAGAAGGGTATGAAACATCGGATTATATTTATCAAAAAATCCAAGGCAATGGTCACACCTATCCATTTATTATTTATATCAACGATCAACCGATTGGTTATATTCAATACTGTGATTTATATGCATATCGAATGCTTACACCAAAACCAAAAGGTCTTTTCATAAACGAAAATCCAGGGACATTTTGTATTGATTTATTTATTGCTGAAAGGGATTATCTCAATAAAGGTTACGGCACAAAAATTATTAAACAATTTACAAAAAAATTAATAGATGAATTTTTTGCTAAAAAAATTCTGATTGATCCCGCAAGTACCAATAAACGTGCCATTCGTTGTTATGAAAAAGCGGGATTCACAATTGTAAAAAATGCACATGACGGCATTACTGAGTGCATAATCATGGAATTGACCACTGGTGAAAAATAATGACACTCCGAATTGAGCTAGAGATATCTCCAAAATCTGAAGACACGCAAATTTTATGTAATGGCATTTCCGAAGAAGCAAAAAATAAAAAGGATTTACAACCCGTTACATTTTTCGCTTTTCAAGAAGTATGGAAATCACTTATTTTAGAGCGTTTTTTAGTGCGTTTAGCAAATTCATCGTATCATGATAAATTGATATTTAAGGGCGGATTTTTACTGGCGCATTATATTCATATTGCGAGAGAAACAAGTGATATTGATTTGTTAGCAAGAAAATTAAAAGCGGAAATGAAAAATATTGAATCTGCATTTTTGCAAATATGCAAAGTTGAAGTCAATGATGAATTTACGATGTCACTTTCTGATATCTCAATGCTTGACCATACGCATATGAATTACGTAGGCTTCCAAGTTCGATTAAATGCCCAGTTTGGAAAAATAAAAGATCGTATATACATTGATGTGGGTGTTGGTGATGCCGTTGAACCCTATGAAAAATCATTTAAGCTTTCACAATATTAAAGAACAGTCAATTAAATATGTTTTATATTTCAGCATGACACCTTGACATGGTGGGGGTCGCTGGTTCGAGCCTAGTCGTGCCTAATGAATTTCAGGCACTTTTGTTCCTGACTTCAGCGTTTTTTGAAATTTCACACGGATATTTATTTTTATCTCAATCAGATACATTTTTTTAGTGTAGTGCGTAATGTTTCGTCATCCCGCAGCTTACAAAATTCGTCATCCCGCGGCGAAGACCGCGGGATCCAGGATACTTCGATATGGAAAAATCATTTTGTGTTTACATTCTTGCAAGCAAACGCAATGGTACTTTGTATATTGGTGTTACTTCAGATTTAATCAAGCGTGTTTGGCAACATAAATCAGGTGAAATTGAAGGATTTACACAAAAATATAACGTGAAAATGCTTGTTTATTATGAGCAACATCAAACTGCAGAAAGCGCTATACATCGAGAAAAACGACTTAAAGAATGGAGACGATCATGGAAATTAGCATTAATTGAAAAACATAATTCAAGTTGGTGTGATTTGTATGACGATATTATTAGATGATTTTTATTACTAGATCCCGCGGTCTTCGCCGCGGGATGACGTAGTGCGTACGCTGAAGTTAGGAGCATGACACCTTGACATGGTGGGGGTCGCTGGTTCGAGCCCAGTCGTGCCTAATGAATTTTAGGCACTTTTGTTACACCCTCTTTTGTGATGTAGGAATCTTCTGGTGGTTCGCAGCCCTTGCTTTGCTGGGTTATGGGGAAGAATACCATTACCTGTTTTAATCTTAAGTCTTTTAGAGTACGCACATCAGGATTTGCGCATGCCGCTCGCAGCGTAGTAGCGAAAAACGCCGCTCTTTCGAGTTCTAGTCCATGTTTAAGAATGATTGTTTTTGCTTCAGCAGGATAAGAGCTGAGAATTTGTGCGAACAAAAATAGTGAGTAGCTATTTAGTTTGTTTTCTCTGCCGATCATCGTTTTTTGAATGTCTTTATTGCTGTCGTATGGAATGGCTCTACCTGTGAATTGCGCTTGCGCCATGTCAAATATTTCAGTAGTGCTATTCACAAAGAAAACAGGCGAAATCATTTTTTCAGCCCAATATTCCCATCCATAACTAAAACCAATTACAGTGCCTTTTTTTATTTCGCATGTGGATTGCATGTAGAATCTATAGTTTCCTGAATTGACGGGGCAAAGTATGTTTGTTGTGTTGGCCATTTGTATTTTTGGATAATCTTTTGTATCTAAGCCGATATGCTCTAAAAATTCTTTATCTGGTAAGTGCGCAAACAACGCGCCTAAGTCGCCAGAGTTTCTCGCTTGCTGTTGGTACGTTTCATTTTTATCAATGGCTGTCAGCAGATAGTCGATATCTGTGCATGGCGCAGGACTAGCTGGTTGTGACGTAATTTCACCGCCATAAGGGCAGAGCACAGTGCCTGACTTAATATCTTGATTTGCCACGATGGCAAATCCAATAGGGTCAGGAAAACGAACTAATTTAAGTAGAGAAAATCGCGTAAATTGCAAGTCTTCAAATACAAGATCGCGGCCCGTTCCCGCTTTAATAATTGACTGAACTTGCATTAACGAAAGCTCGCGCTCAACAGGTGGATCAACCGTTAAGTTTAGAAATGTCATTGTAGTTTTACGCATAGGAGCAACAGTGTGACACAGCTAGCTTAAGATTTTTTTAAATGTGCGATAAGATTAAAAACACGGTAGTGACAAACAAGGTTAACTTGCTATACTTTCGTACCCCTTTGTCGTTTCGTTGACGGGGGCCTTTTTTATTGAACCATCAAGGGATGATTCGTCATGAAAAAATTTAAATTATTAGCATTAGGAATAACATTGGCAGCTGCGGTAATCACAGCCAACACACTGGCTGAACCTGCGCCTGTGGCTGCCACTGTGACGTCAGCAGAAATAAGCACTTTGGCAACTGTTGCTGCCATCGATAAAGACGAAATTTTATTGGGAACGGTGGCACTGCATAAACACGCATCCCATGAAATCGATCAATTTGCCAATATGATGATTGGTCAGCATGGTGCAAATTTAACGGAAATTTTGCAGCTCGCGAACCAATTGCATGCATTGCCGCTCTCGAGTGTTATGGCAGATCAATTTATTGCGGATGGCAATAAAGATTTGGTAGCGCTGGGTGGATTGCAAGGCGTTTCATTTGAAAAGGCGTATGTGAATGCGATGGTGACTGGTCACGAAGGCGCGCTGCATTTGATCGACACGCAACTCATGCAAACAGCGACCACACCTGAAATTAAAAAATTCATGATAGCTACGCGAGCCGCGGTCGCAATGCATTTGGAACATGCTAAGAAATTGCAACAAGCAGAAAAGTGATCAGTAATTCCTCGTGAATTTAGAATCTAGGAGAATTTTCAGATTTGAGCCGAGGTTGAACTATAATTCATTGAGAAATTTGTTCGCCGGGAATTTCTGCTGAAATGTTAGGATTGCAGAGCGTGTGCGCGAATGCTATCTTTCTGAATGCCAAACCGTCGGATAATTTATGTTGCAAATTACGTTACCAGATCGCACGCAAAAGCAGTTTGAAAAATCAGTGACGGCACTGGACGTCGCCGAGTCCATCAGCCCCAATTTAGCCAAAGCGACTGTTGCGGCACTGGTGAATGATCAATTGGTCGATGCGTTTTTACCGATTGAAAAAGATGCCACATTAAAATTAATCACTGATCGTGATGATGCGTCATTGGAAATCATTCGCCATTCCACGGCGCATTTGTTGGCGCACGCAGTTAAAACATTATTTCCCAGCGCGCAAGTGACGATAGGCCCGGTGATTGAAGATGGATTTTATTACGACTTTGCATTCGGCAGACCGTTTACGCCAGAAGATTTAATTGAAATTGAAAAGAAAATGGAAGAATTGGCGAAAAAAAATTCGCCTGTTACACGCAAAAAAATTTCGCGTAATGATGCAATGAAACTATTTGAAAAAATGGGTGAACATTATAAAGTGCAAATTATCCGCGACATTCCCGAAAACGAAACACTAACAATTTACGAACAAGATAATTTTGTGGATTTGTGTCGTGGGCCGCATGTGCCGCGAACAGGTTTGTTAAAAGCATTTAAATTAACGAAATTAGCGGGCGCGTATTGGCGTGGTGATTCTAAAAATGAAATGTTGCAAAGAATTTATGGCACAGCGTGGCAAGATCAAAAAAAACTAAAAGAATATTTGGCGCGAATTGAAGAAGCGAAGAAACGTGATCATCGCGAGATCGCAAAAAAAATGGATTTGTTTCATTTGCAACCGGAAGCGCCAGGGATGATTTTTTGGCATCCCAATGGTTGGACGATGATTAATGTGATGCGCGATTATATTCGCAACGTATTGCGCAAAAGTGGTTATCAAGAAATTAATACGCCGCAGTTAGTGGATGTTAGTTTGTGGGAACGATCGGGCCACATGTCAAAATTTGACGCGGGAATTTTTATTACCGAATCTGAAAATCGACAATACGCTGTGAAACCGATGAGCTGCCCGTGTCACATTCAAGTGTTTAATCAAGGCATCAAAAGTTATCGTGATTTGCCGATTCGTTATGCTGAATTTGGTTGCTGTCATCGCAACGAACCGTCGGGAACGTTGCATGGCATTATGCGCGTGCGCGCTATGGTGCAAGATGACGGCCATATTTTTTGTACCGAGAATCAAATTCAAAAAGAGGTTTCTGCTTTTATCACTCAATTACACCAGGTTTACAAAGATTTTGGATTCACTGACATTATTTACAAATTGGCATTGCGCCCCGAAAAACGTGTCGGCAGCGATGCGGTTTGGGATAAAGCTGAAAAAGCGTTGGCGGATGCGCTGGAAGCTAAACACTTACAGTTTGATTTGTTGCCGGGCGAAGGTGCATTTTATGGTCCGAAAATTGAATTTCACTTGCGAGATTGTTTGGGGCGGATGTGGCAATGCGGTACGATTCAAGTGGATTTTGCTTTACCGGAACGTTTAGATGCCTGTTACATTGCTGAAAATGGCGAGAAAAAAGTGCCGGTGATGCTGCATCGCGCCATTCTTGGTACATTCGAGCGTTTTTTAGGAATTTTAATTGAACACTACGCCGGCCATTTTCCGGTGTGGCTCGCGCCTGTTCAGGCGGTCGTGATGAACATTACAGACAATCAGCAAGAATATGTGGACAAAGTCACAAAAACTTTGCAGAATGCAGGGTTTCGAGTGGTTTCAGACTTGAGAAACGAGAAGATCAACTTTAAAATTCGCGAACACACCATCGCGCGAGTGCCGTATTTGCTGGTTGCAGGCGATCGCGAGGTGGAGAATGCATCAATTTCGGTGCGTAAAAGTGATAACGAGCAGTCGGAAGTGATGACGCTCGACGAACTTATAAGGAGAATGCAACATCAGCCCGAATAAAAAGACGCGTATCAATGAGCACATTCGTGTGCCGCGCGTGCGTTTGATTGATCAGAACGGCGCCCAAGTGGGCATCGTGACAGTGGATGAAGCGTTGCTTCAAGCGAAACAGGTGACGCTGGATTTAGTTGAGATCTCACCGAACGTAGATCCGCCCGTTTGCCGCATCATGGATTATGGCAAATATATTTTTGATCAAGGAAAGCGTAAGACGCAGCAAAAGAAGCACCAAAAACAGGTGCAAGTGAAAGAAGTAAAATTTCGTCCGGTGACAGATGTTGGGGATTACCGTGTCAAGATGCGCAAAATTACGGAGTTTTTGGAGCGGGGTGATCGAGTGAAGGTGAGTTTGCGTTTTCGCGGTCGCGAAGTGCAACATCAGGAGCTCGGCATTGAATTCATTGACCGAATTAAAAAGGATTTGCCACCTGGCACGGTTGTGGAGCAGGAAGCGAAAATGGAAGGTCGCCAAATCACTATGTTGGTGGTGGCGGGAAAACATTAATATACAGAGAGCCGCTCTAAGGGAGCGATATTTTATATGCCAAAATTAAAAACAAACAGCGGCGCGAAAAAGCGTTTCAAACATCGCGGCAACGGTTCTGTTAAAAGCCGCAGCGCTTATCGCAATCATATTTTGACGAAGAAATCACAAAAACGTAAACGTCAATTACGTGGCACTGATGCAGTGAAAGCATGCGATGTGAATTCTGTTGCAAGAATGTTGTGTGATAAATAAGAAACTATAAAATCAACCCACGTCCAGCGAAAGCGAAGGCGTTAATCAAAGTGGAGAAGGTAACATGGGCAGAGTAAAACGGGGCGTTACCGCAAAAGCGCGCCATAAAAAAATATTAAATCTAGCGAAAGGGTATTACGGCGCGCGTAGTCGCGTGTTTCGTGTTGCCAAACAAGCGGTCATCAAAGCATTGCAATATGCGTATCGCGATCGCCGCCAACGCAAGCGTGAATTTCGAGCACTCTGGATCGCGCGTATTAATGCAGCAGCCAGAATTCATGGTCTTTCCTACAGTCGTTTTATGAATGGATTGAAGCGCGCCAATATCACATTGGACAGAAAAGTGCTGGCGGATTTAGCGGTGAATGATAAAGCGGGATTTGCGAAATTAGCAAAACAGGTGTCGGAGTCGCGCGCGTAAAACGGAATTTTTCATGCAAGAAAAATTAAGCATCATTGTTAAAGACGCCGCAACACTGATTCAAAACTGCAAGGACGCAGTTGAGGTTCAAGCGCTTCGCGTGAAATATCTCGGCAAAAAAGGCGAACTCACTGAATTACTCAAACAATTAGGGTCGCTCGATGCCGCGGATCGCCCGCGCGCCGGGCAATTCATTAATGATGCCAAATCGCAAATTCAAGAATGGCTCAATACCCGCGAAAATCAATTTAACCAAGCACAATTAAACGCGCGTTTGTCTTCTGAAAAAATGGATGTGACGTTACCGAGTCGTGGGCAAGCGTTGGGAAGCCAGCATCCCGTGTCACGTGTGCGCGATCGCGTGGTAACACTTTTTTCGACGATGGGTTTTACGGTGGCCGAAGGTCCTGAGATCGAAGACGACTATCATAATTTCTCAGCGCTTAATTTTCAGGAACATCATCCCGCCAAAGAATCACAAGACACTTTTTATTTTCCGAATGGTTTGTTATTGCGAACGCATACATCGCCCGTGCAAATTCGCACGATGAAAAAACAAAAGCCACCACTTCGCATCATCACGCCGGGGCGCGTGTATCGTCGCGATTCAGACATGACACACACGCCAATGTTTCATCAATTGGAAGGTTTGGTAGTGGATTCGCACTGCACATTTGCCAATTTAAAACATGTGCTGCAAACATTCATCAATGCTTTTTTTGAAAAAGAAACGCCGCTGCGTTTTCGCCCGAGTTTTTTTCCATTCACAGAACCATCGGCAGAAGTGGATATTTTGTCGTCGAGTAATACATGGCTTGAAGTGTTGGGCTGCGGCATGGTGCATCCGAATGTGTTGGATAACGCAGGCATTGATTCCAAAAAATATTCTGGTTTTGCATTTGGAATTGGGCTTGATCGATTGGCGATGTTGCGTTATCGCATTCCCGATTTGCGATTGTTGTTTGAAAATGATGTGCGATTTTTGAAGCAGTTTTGAGTCTCAAAAAAACACGGAAGCACGCGCGAAACGCAGTGGAGCAAGTGCGAATAAGCGGGAGCAAATAAAGTGAAAATCAGCGAGCACTGGTTGCGTGAATGGGTTAATCCACCGATCACCACAGCGCAATTATCAGAACAATTAACCATGCTGGGTTTGACGGTAGATTCCGTCACAGCAGTTGCTGGCGCATTTTCTCACGTGACAATTGGTGAGGTATTATCAACGTCGCCGCATCCTAATGCGAGTAAATTAACGTGCTGTGTCGTGAATGTTGGTGGATCTGCTTCGCTTAAAATTGTTTGCGGTGCAGCGAATGTACGCGCTAAATTAAAAGTCGCGGTTGCAATGGTCGGTGCAACACTACCGGGTGGCGTTGAAATTAAAAAAGTGGAATTGCGTGGCGAGCCTTCTGAAGGCATGATTTGTTCGCAAAATGAATTGCAATTAATCATGGGAAAAACAGAATTCGCGGGCATTATCGAATTGCCAAGTGATGCACCCGTTGGTAAAAATTTTTACGATTATTTTTTAGCGAACGATCATGTGTTCGATATCGAAATTACGCCCAATCGCGGCGATTGTTTGAGTGCGCTCGGTATCGCGCGTGAAATTGCAGCCGCGAATCAACTTGCTTTAAAAAAACGAGATAATAAAACAGTTCGCGTTACCTCAAAAGACACGCTGCCCATTTCCATTACCGCCAAAACAATGTGCGCGCGTTATGCAGGCCGCGTGATTCGTCGTTTTAATAATCGCGTGCCAACGCCATCATGGATTTGTCAGCGATTGGAGCGCGCGAATGTGCGGCTTATTCATTTGGCGGTGGACGTGTGCAATTACGTGATGTTGGAATTGGGCCAGCCCATGCATGCATTTGATTTGTCCAAGCTACACGGAAAAATTAACGTGCGACACGCAGAATCCAATGAAAAAATTCAGTTACTGGATGAAAGCACCCTCACATTATCTTCAGAAGATGTTGTTATCGCCGATTCAAATAATGCGTTGGCGTTAGCAGGAATTATGGGCGGATTGCAGTCGGGTGTGACGCTCGAGACCACTGATCTTTTTTTAGAAGCGGCATTTTTTTCGCCAAAAAATATTTCCATGAGTGCGCGACGTCATCGTATCACGAGTGATGCAGCGTATCGCTTTGAACGCGGCGTTGATTTTGAATTACCAACGCAAGCGATTGAGCGCGCGACTGCATTATTATTAGAGATTGCAGGTGGCGAAGCAGCGAATATGGTTGATGTGATGGAATCTCAGCATTTGCCTAAACGCCAGAAGATTGTTTTAGAAAAAAATGAAATCGCTCGCATCTTGGGTGCTGACATTGCAGATAATCGCGCTGAAAAAATTTTTCAATCACTGGGAATGTCTTTTTCACACTCACGCTCACATTTCGACATCACCCCGCCGTCTTTTCGTTTTGATATGACGCTGCCCATCGATGCGATTGAAGAATTGGCGCGCGTGAACGGATACGATAAAATTCCTGCAACGCCGATGACGGGCGCATTACTCATGCAGCCAAACGCTGAAAAACGCGTGTGTTTGAGACGCATTCGTCATGTTTTAATTGATCGCGGCTATCACGAAGCGATGACATATAGTTTTATCGATCCAAAATTACAACAAGTGTTTTCAGAAACGGCAAAAACGATTTCGTTGCACAATCCGTTGTCGCAAGACATGTCGGTAATGCGAACGAGTTTGTTGCCCGGATTATTGCAAGCAGCGCAGATGAATCAACATCATCAATGTGAACGTGTGCGTTTGTTTGAAACGGGCATGTGTTTTGAATTTATCAGCGATGAATTGGTGCAACGGCAAAAACTGGGATTGATTACCATTGGCGATCTCGTGCCAGAACAATGGGGCGAGAAAAAACGTACAGCGGATTTGTATGACATGAAATCGGATGTATCGGCGTTGTTGGCGTTATCGCATCTAACGAATCATCATTTCAAAGTAGAGGCGCACGATGGGTTGCATCCGGGGCGTTCCGCTGCCATTTATCGTGGCGATACGCGCTTGGGTTGGATGGGGGAATTGCACCCACGTATTTCAAGTACCCTGGATGTTCGTGGCGCTGTGTTTGTGGCTGAATTGGATTTGGAATGGTTGCGTGAAGGCGACGCTCTTCATTTTCAGCCATTTTCACGTTTCCCGGCCGTGCGTCGCGATATCGCTGTGGTACTGAATGAGTCGGTAACTGCTGATGTGCTGACAGCGGTTGTTACCTCAGGAGCAGGTGAGTTATTAATCGATTTACACCTCTTTGATGTGTATCAAGGTGAGCGTATCGGAGTTGGCAAAAAAAGTGTCGCATTGGGCTTGACGTTTCAACATTCCACGCGCACTCTAAGGGATGAGGAAATAAACGAAGTAATTCATCATGTTGTGGCTATGCTTGAACGTGATTTGGATGCAACTTTGAGGGAGTAGGCGATGAGTGCACTCACCAAAGCCGATTTGGCAGAATATCTGTTTACTACAGTTGGGTTGAATAAACGTGAAGCGAAAGAGTTGGTGGAATCTTTTTTTGAAGAGATTCGTGCAGCGCTTGAGAAAGGTGAATGCGTGAAGTTATCCGGGTTCGGCAATTTTAATTTGCGTGATAAAAGCGAACGCCCCGGCAGAAATCCAAAAACAGGTGAAGAAATTCCAATTACTGCGCGACGCGTTGTGACTTTTCGCGCAGGACATAAATTAAAATCCAGGGTGGAAGATTATGTCGGATCGCAAGAACAAGATGGATCGAGAGAGTGAGTTTGCGCCGATTCCGGACAAGCTTTATTTTTCTATTGGTGAAGTCGCAGAGTTGTGTCAACTCAAACCGCATGTGTTGCGATATTGGGAACAAGAGTTTCCGCAGCTCACCCCATCTAAGCGTCGCGGTAATCGTCGATATTATCAACGCAAAGATGTGATCTTGATTCGCGAAATTAAACAACTGCTTTATACCAAAGGCTACACCATCGATGGTGCGCGCACACATTTGCAAGGCGACGAAAGCCGATCTCAACAAAAAATACAAAATTCTCACGTGCTGTTGCAATCAGCGATCACGCAGCTTGAAACGCTAGCGGCGGAATTAGAAACATAAATGAAATTTATTTTATTTCAAAAAAATGTATTAGCTGCCGTGTTTGGCAATTCGCTGGAATGGTACGATTTTGTGTTATATGGCAGCTTGGCGCCTTTTATTGCGCAACATTTTTTTCCAACACAAAATCATCTCACTTCATTAATGCTCACCTTTGCAGTATTCGCAGTGGGTTTCTTATTTCGCCCAATCGGGGGAATATTATTTTCACATTTCGGCGACACACGCGGTCGCAGAAAAACATTGATTGCATCGATGGTATTGATGGGCGTGCCAACCGTTTTAATTGGATTGATTCCCAGCTATCAAACGATCGGTATTACCGCCCCAATTTTGGTGTTATGCATTCGCGTATTTCAGGGATTGTCGGTCGGCGGTGAATATGCGGGATCGATCAGTTATCTCACCGAAATTGCTGAAAAAAAAGATCGTGGATTTTATTCATCGCTTGTTCAGGTGGGATTATTCAGCGGTATTTTAATTGGACCGATTATTATTAAAGTTGTGATGGCATTTACCACCGCGCAAACATTTGCAGCATGGGGTTGGCGTATTCCTTTTTTGTTCGGCGCAATACTCGGTCTAGTTGCTTATTTTTTATGTCGGCATATTTCAGAAACAGAAGCATTTATGGCTATTCAAAAAGAAGTGCGTCACAAAATCCCGCTCGCTGTTTGCTTGCGTGACTATAAAATGCCGATGATCATTGGATTTTTAATTGCTGCACAAGTGGGTATTTCATTTTGGTTAGTGATTGTTTATTTTGTTACGTATTTTTCAAAAATATTACACGCGTCTTTTACTGTGGTAGAAACACAAAATTTGTGGACGATTTTAATTGCGTTGATACTCACTCCTTTTCTTGGGAAATTATCAAAAGTCATTTCATCGCGAATGATTTTATTAATATCATCAATTGCATTTATTGCATTTTCATATGTCTTAAATAGAGTGCTTGTGAATCATGTGATGACCACATCATTTTATTTTGCAAATTTTTGTTTGATGTTTTTTTCAATTACCTATTTGTCTGCTTTTTCAGCGGAATTAGCCGCTTTATTTCCAACGCAAGTGCGTTATAGCGGCATCGCATTTTCTTATAATACCTCACTTGCTATTTTTGGAGGGTTATCGCCGTTGGTTGTTACTGCGCTAATTAAACAAGGTGTGATATTAGCGCCTGGTATTTTATTAACGATCGGTGGTGTGTTATCAATTGCAGCGCTCATTGCAGCAAAAAAATATGCGAAGTATTAAAAGGCACGAAAGGTGCGTTCGGTGTAATTGATTTTTAACTACAGGTCGCGTAGTCTTTTCGCATTCGGGGCATAGCGCAGCCTGGTAGCGCACTTGCATGGGGTGCAAGGGGTCGGAGGTTCAAATCCTCCTGTCCCGATACAAGAATCACGCTGTAGATATAGAACACACATCTCTGACTGCTCTGCGTATTCACTAAGAGCCTTGTTCGATTTACTTTAAAATGTCGGACCCACGGGCTTGTGTGTACGGCAGAAATGACCTATACTACTAATTTGCCGAGGCAGATTGTGACTGTAGGTCATTTTAGCCGAATTACTATAAGTCTCAGTTATATCGAGTTGATTGATCATGCAACGTTATATCGAACCCTTCATCCTAAAAGATTTACGAAAGAAAATGGTTTTTGTTGGTGGTCCGCGCCAAGTGGGAAAGACTATATTAAGTAAAAGTATTTGCCATCATTATAAGACGAGCCGATATTTAAATTTAGATTTAGACAGTGATCGTAGAATTATTTTAAAGCATCAGTGGCCTCAAGACGATCAATTGGTTGTATTCGATGAATTGCATAAATATCCACGATGGAAGCGATGGATTAAAGGGGTGTACGATACAAAATCAGAACATCAACAATATTTGGTGACGGGTTCAGCGCGATTGGATGTGTATCGTCGTGGTGGCGATTCTCTCATGGGGCGATACCATTATTGGCGTCTGCATCCCTTTACGTTGGATGAGCATCCTGCAAAAATTTCTCAGACAGAAGCGTATGAGCGTCTTATGACAGTGGGTGGTTTTCCAGAGCCATTTATTAATGCGGATAAACGTGAAGCCAATCGCTGGCGTGTTGAACGTTTTCTGCGTGTGATTCGTGAAGATGTGCGAGATCTTGCGAATATTCGCGAGATACAATTACTGCCGATATTTGTTGATGCGCTGCGTGAACGTGTCAGCGGTACAATTTCATTTGCAAATTTGGCGCGTGATTTAGAAATTGCACCAAAAACAGCGAAATCATGGTTAAATTTATTAGAACGTTTGTATTTGTTATTTCCGATTTATCCGCTCACTAAAAATATTCCACGCGGTATTCAAAAGCCTGTCAAAGTTTATTTTTATGATAATGCCGATTGTGAAAATGATCCCGCGGTCCGCTTAGAAAATTTAGTCGCAACACATTTATTAAAACATTTACAATTCAGAGAAGATTATTTTGGTGAGCGATGTCATTTACATTACATTCGTGATCGCGATGATCGAGAAGTGGATTTTGTTACGGTCATCGATGGAAAAGTAATAGATCTCATTGAGGTAAAATTGAAAGATACTGAAATATCTTCTTCGCTAAAATATTATCGACAATTATTACAACCAAAGCAAACCACGCAAATCGTTGGAAAATTAACAAGACCGTTTGAGCAAAATGGAATTCACGTCACCAACCCAATTGATTTTTTTAAAAATCCACCATGGGAAGGCATCAGTACACGTGCTTAACTTTAAGTAACATAGATCAAGGCCTCCTTGTCTGAATTACTGAAACGCTCACTTTTGAGTGCTTTTATGGGGGGCTGAACTGTTACAACTTTAAAATGTTAGTCTCGTTCCCGGCTCAGGCGTCACACACTTTATCAACTTGTTGCACATCCATGACAGCGGTCTGAAAATCACACTGCGTGTTTCTTGATTGTCTGTGTCGATTTTTCCAGTCAATGCGGGAATTTTAGCGGCCGTGGCTTTCCAATCTCGATGTGCTGCGCCAAAACATGCGAATAACCCCATCGAAACAATCATAAAATAACCCGCGGTGTGAAAATAAGATTCATCCAAATGCGCTGGACGATCCGCGGGATCTTGATGTGTATTTAAATTGTAAAATGGTATTGCGCAATTTAATATCCATGTGACCAATGCTGTTGCGTATAAAACACTTTGCGCCACGGTGTAACGCAAATAACTTGCGGTTGGACGAGCGCATTGCGCAATCCATGCGGTGAATGTCAAAAACACAGCGATTTCACCGGGCACTGCGAGCGCAGGTTTGTCCCAACCAATTCCACCTGCAGTAGCAAGAGCGGATAAAACAAACAGCATGAATTTATCGTTGGTGGGCAAATGATCTAAGTGATGCATGAGCGAATCAACGTATCGCATCTCAACGATTTGTCGGTAAAAATGGGCGAACACGGGAAAATTTAAAATGAGTACGGTAGTTGCTGACCATGCAGGCAGCGCCGCAATGAGAGCACTTTTATTATCGTAATTAGCAAGATGCATGCCGTAAGCAACCATTGCAGAAATTGGCAATGCGCCGAGCGTTGCTGTTGCGATACTGTGTCGATCAAGTGTGTGCGTATATTGAAAATTACGTTGCGTTGGCAATTCTTTTGCTAATTTTTGATCGATGCCATACAAACTAAATACACAAGACGTATACAGCGCAGATGCAAACGCGATGCCATAAAATCCATAAAGCCCGCCAGGTACATCGGCTGATTCTAATTTCAATAATCGGATTAAAGTTACTGCGGCGCGCAATTTGACGGCGGTCCAAATGGCCGGGCCCAATTTTGCCATCATCCACGGAATAACGGGAAAATCAGAAAATTTTGGAAAAAATAATGCGCGATCGGGCGTGTATTGTACGGGAATTTTTCCCGCGCGATATTCTAAAATTTTTCTGTGCTCGCCGTTAATCGCATTATACATTGTGTATGATGAGTCAACACCTTGAATGGTTCCGGCAATCGTCGCGGCGAACAAGGTGAGATGCAAGGGCCACAATTTAAATTCTTCGAGAAATACCGCGGCAGTTGCGGATAATTTAACGGTATAAGCAATCCAGGAGCTCAGTTCTTGTAAAATGCGTTCATGGCGCAGAGGTTTGGTGAGTAAACGAAGTAAGATTGTGTTGATATCAACGCCTTCCACGCCCGGTGTCAATTTTGCTAATTCATTTAAGAGATCTCGTGTTTGATCTTCAATATTTATTTTTATTTGGATCATTTTTTCTCGGCTGAATTCGCCAATCACACTCGCAAAATAATGATTGTTGCGCAGCGTAAATAGGGCTACAACAGCAAGCCATGAAAAAAGACCAGGGCCTGGAAAAAAATTTTTGTCTTTTTCCCAAATGGCGGATAAGAGCGCTGTCACTTCCAATAAATTCAACAACTGAAAAACAAACGCCGTGGGGCGAATATTTTGCATAAGTACTTTTTTTGCAGCGATGAGAGATTGCACCGCAAGGCTTTCGGAACTGGGTTGATATTCTGCGTCATACAACGCGCCGTCAAAGTGATGCGCTTTCATAAAATTGATGAGTGCGTGAAGCTCTGTTTCAGTGAATGCAATATCGGCATGTAAAAATCGATAGTGGTTGATGTTTTCATCTGTTAGCATCGCGCGATCGGATTCTTCAAAAGAAAAATGCGTCGCAATAAAATGCTGAATGGCCTGTTCGTCATAAGACGGCTCGTTATCCGCGTTGAGCGATTGAGCCTGATTATTCTGACAAAGAGTTTCAACCCAGTTAGGCATTCGAGACATTTCCAACCCCCGATTATTTTTAATGGTTCGGTGATTTTACACCTCGCATCAAAAAATACAATTGCGTGAATCGCTTGATCTTTGCGAACATCTATCAGTATGATTCCTTAAACGTTCATTACAAAGAGGCTTTAGTGTGCGCACACAAGTGTGGTCGGTTGCTGATTTTATTCCAGCGCTGCTCGATTGGGTGAAAGAAGACGCAAATCGCTCAACATTAGCCAATGCTATCAATGAGGCGCTTAAAAAATACGAATCTGTGCTGCATGATCGTAAATATCCGTTAGGTGAGCCGACTACTGAATTATTGGAGAGTTCAGTGCCGAGCACTGCATTGCCATCTGCTTCACAGGATGACAACAGCCCATTAGTGGTGGGTACCGCAGCGTTGATGAAGGTAGTACAGCTCTCAGCGAATGCGGCACGATTTACGTATGCCGCTGTTGCAGGTGCTGTATTATCAGATAAAGCGACTGAACTGAAACGAAAACATGCTGTGATTGATGCGAATAATGCAGTGGAAGTTTTTTTGGATTTACCTATTGGTGGATGGAAAACCGAAAATCATTTTGGTGGTGTTGTTGGTGCTGCATCGTTGAATACGTTAATTGTTAACGAAGTAGCAAACCGCATTCGCTTTCCCTCGATAGTAGAAAATAATTTTGTGGTGTTGGATGAAGCTGAAATGGAAGGACCGGGATATCCCGATGTGCGCCCACTGTTCGCGTCTCATCAAGCAGAAGACATCTACAAACTTTTTCTTTATGAGTATCACAGATTTATTGCTAGTTGTGAGACATAAATTTTATGTTGGATCATGCATTGCTTGATATTTTGGTTTGCCCTGCCTGCAAAGGAAAATTATTGTATGATCACAGCGCAAAAGAGTTGATTTGTCGTTTTGATCGGTTAGCATATCCCGTTCGCAATCAAGTGCCCGTGATGATTGAATCTGAGGCGCGACAATGTGAGTCGTCAGAATAATTTCAAGGAGCTTTCGTGACTAATTTTCATATCATTATTCCTGCGCGTTTAAATTCACAACGTTTGCCGGGAAAAGTATTGCTCGATATTCGTGGAAAGCCGATGGTGCAGCATGTGTTTGAGCGCGCTACAGAAGCGGGTGCGGATAGTGTTACGATTGCAACGGATGATGAACAAGTGGCGAGTGTGTGCGAAAAATTTGGCGCCAATGTTTGCATGACGCAAAGCTCGCATCGTTCTGGCACGGAGCGGATTGCAGAAGCGGCGGCTTCCATTGGTTTTGATGAAGACGAAATTGTAGTGTGCTTGCAAGCGGATGAGCCGCACATGCCTGCGCCATTGATTGCGCAAGTTGCCGCATTGTTGGCGGAACATGATCATGTGAAAGTCGCAACCCTTGCAACGCCGCTCAAAAATTCTAAAGAATTATTTAATCCCAATGTGGTGAAGGTGATTTTTAATTATCGCAACGTTGCGATTTATTTTTCGCGCGCGCCGATTCCGTGGGAGCGAGATCGATTCAGTGAAATTTGGACACAAACGCGAGCGGTAGCGAGCGAATCAATTCAAATAGCCGATGCTTATTATCGCCACATCGGTTTATACGCCTATCGCGCCGAATTTTTGGAAACCTATTCGAGCTGGTCAGCGTGCGCGTTAGAACAATTGGAATCGTTAGAGCAGTTACGCATTTTATGGAACGGTTATCGTATTCATGTGGGGTTGACTGATGTATCTGTTCCGGCAGGAGTAGATACTCCGGCGGATTTGGAACGGGTGAGAACCGCTCACTGACGTTCGCGGCTCCGATTCAGCGTGAGAGTCGGAGTCGCGCGCGTGAGCAAGCGGTGCACGCGCACAATCGGAGCCGCGAACGTCAGTGAACGGTTTTTAAGAAATTCTTAATATTTTTAGCGTAACATTGCCCCATTAGTTAACTTTATTTTTGATGAGGTGAGTGATGCCCAGACAAGCCAGAGAAACTACGTTACTTGATTTATATATCTTTGTATATTTCCAGCATATTTACATCAATACCATGTTAGTTCCGCCGATTGCGGCGGGAGAGCCTGATTTTCCTAAATTTGTTATGGAGCAGGTGATGGTGCCGACTGTTGGAAAAGAGTATGCCCCAGAACTTTTTCCTGTGTTGAATTTGCTGATGCCAGTGGTTCCTGCAGCGCTTGAACTCGGTGTTCGTCAAGCATTTGGAAAACCCGTCGATATGAGTAACCCCGCCGTTCGCAATAACGTGAGTATTTGGGGCGTATTCAAAATGCCTATGGTCGCAGCGTATTTTTTCATTTTGGCTTTAAATGGATTGATGTCATTGAATGGGCATTTGGCAAAAGAACATCCGGGTAATCCGCTGGATGTGATTTATAAACATATGCTGTTGTGTGGCCCTATGCATTTATTGTTGGCGTTGACGGTTGGAAAGGCGGCGCAGTATTTTGCATCTAGAACAAGCGAAACATATGAAGGGTATGTGCGAGTTGCAACTCGGGAAGAGCCTGATGTGCATCAACTAGGTGGTATTCAAGGGCTGGAAATAAGAAATCTAAATTCAAGTTCGGCCTCAGGATTGCTTTCTCCCACCGTAACACGCGTGGATTCTGTTGATGATAATCTTGCTGCTGTTCATCATAACGACGGTAATCCCCCGAGTCTAGCAGCTGCGATGTAAATTTGTATTCACTCGCTACCGCTCGTGTCTGTGTCCTGATTGATTCACTCGCTACCGCTCGTGTCTGTGTCCCAAAATATTGGACCTAGACGCGACCGGTAGGGAACGAAATTTTACGCACTTGGTCCGCTGCGCTTCCCGCGTGCTTCCGTGGTTACTGATGTCGCTCGTGTCTGTGTCCCAAAATATTGGACCTAGACGCGACCGGTAGGGAACGAAATTTTACGCACTTGGTCCGCTGCGCTTCCCGCGTGCTTCCGTGGTTACTGATGTCGCTCGTGTCTGTGTCCCAAAATATTGGACCTAGACGCGACCGGTAGGGAGCGAATGGTAATTAATCTTTCTTCGTCGTCACTTGCTGCAACGGCTTGCTCGATGACAATCCTTTGTAGTTCGGTGATGGTGCGGCAGGTGGCGTTACGGGTGTCGTTGCAACAACAGGCGTTGGTGTTGACGGTGTTTCAGCAATCGGCGGCGGTGTTGTTACCACCGTGGGTGCTTCTTGATGAAATTCTTCACGCGTCTCCATCGGTTTTTCAACGTGATGATTATGATTTGGCAGATTTTGATGATCCGCTCGTTGCTCAAGGTGTCTTGGATTGGGGTCACGCGGCGGACGCGTATTCATGCGTCCATCTCCTCCTCGGTTATCACCCCTTCTGTCATCCCGTCGATTACCACGATGTTGGCGATTGCCGCGACGCGGTGGACGATCTGTGCGTGGGCTATTCGTGCGCGTTGGTGATTCCGTTCTGATGGGCATTACTTTTCTCGGACGTATTTCTTTTTTCACCGGTTTTTTAGGCGCCGATTCTGCGCCAAACATCACATCCCACAAACGCTTGATCAAGCCGCTTTGCTGTGGTTTTTGTGGCACAGGAGCTTGCAACTCATCTGTTAAATATTGCGAAACTGCGGGTTCCACGGCAGGTGGCGGCACAAATTGTTTTTGCGTAATCGTTTCGTCACGCGGCATTCTCACTAATTGATAACTCGGTGTCGATCTCGAGTGTTCGTCTTTGGTCGTTTTAAGATGATAATGCGGGGATTTTAAATGCTGATTGGGAATGATGATAATTTTCGCTGATGTTTGCGCTTCAATTTCTGCGAGCACACCGCGCTTTTCATTCATCAAATACGTGGTGATGTCGATGGGTAATTGCACTTGGATTTGCGCATCAGGAACACGCGACGCATTTTCTTGAATCAAATGAACAATGGAAATAGCAACTGATTCAATGCTGCGAATGCTGCCGCGACCGTCGCAATGTGGGCACGAAATTTCAGACGAGACATTGAGCGCTGCGCGCAACCGTTGACGCGACATTTCCAACAAACCGAAACGCGAAATGCGCCCGATTTGAATGCGTGCGCGATCCAAATGCAGCGCATTGCGCAAACGATTTTCTACTTCACGTTGATTTTGAATTGGAGTCATGTCGATGAAATCGATCACGACCAATCCGCCGATATCGCGAATGCGCAATTGTCTTGCGATTTCATCGGCCGCTTCCAAGTTGGTTTGCAATGCGGTTTCTTCAATATTGCCGCCTTTGGTGGCGCGCGACGAATTAATGTCGATTGCAACCAGTGCTTCCGTGTGATCAATCACGATGGCGCCGCCCGATGGCAAACGCAATTCGTGTTGATATGCCGCTTCAATTTGACGTTCAATTTGAAAACGACTGAATAAAGGCAACTTGTCCGTGTAAAGTTTAATATGATCAACGAAATCAGGGCGCACTTGTGCGATATAATCTCTAGCGCGTTGATAAGCGCTTTGATCATCGATGATCACTTCAATAATATCTTGACGCAAATGATCACGCACCGCGCGAATGATGACGTCACTTTCTTGATGAATTAAATAAGGGCCGGGTTTTGCGACTGCTGCTTGTTTGATCGCTTCCCAATAACGCAGCAACACGCGCAAATCCCATTCCAATTCTTCTTTCGAGCGCGATACACCCGCTGTGCGAATGATAACGCCCATGCCTTCGGGAATAGACAGTTGTTTAATAATTTCGTGCAAACTGTCGCGATCATCGCCTTCGATGCGTCGCGAAATACCGCCTGCATCGGGATTGTTGGGCATCAATACCAAATATGATCCCGCGAGGCTGATGAACGTGGTGAGTGCTGCACCTTTTGTGCCGCGTTCTTCTTTGTCGATTTGAACGACAATTTCTTGGCCTTCACGCAAAATTTTTCTGAGATCGACAGAAGCATCGAGTATATCGCCAGAAATGGGCGTTAAAAAATATTCGGGAGAAATTTCTTTGAGTGGCAAAAAGCCATGACGCTCACTGCCGTAATCAACGAAGACAGCGCCCAAGCTTGGTTCAATGCTGCTGATTCGTCCTTTGTAGATATTCGATTTTTTTTGTTCTTGACCTGGATATTCAACGTACAGATCAACGAGTACTGAGTTAGACGTGATAGCAACGCGCAGCTCATCACCGTGCGATGCGTTAATTAACATTCTCATGATAGAAACCTTCTTAAATTAAGGCGCTCAAAAGACCTTAAGCAGTCGGTTTTTCATGTGATTGGTTTGAAACTGTTTCATCTGTAAAACCTGTTTTGCAATTGAATCTTAAATTCTAGAGCGCACATTCATGTTTATTATTTATGCCAAATTTGGCTTTGATAATTCTATAAAAATTATTTATTTTTCAGTCGCTTGCATTACAATCTTATGGTTTTATCGAACCTGCGACGATACTGTAAATAACCCACTGATAGTATCGCAATCTTCATTGCTTCGCAACGAAAAGTCACTACAATAGCGTCATGTCAGCAAAATACCTCATCATCGATGACTCTCACGCCGGCCAGCGTATCGACAATTTCCTCATCGGGTTTTTGAAGGGTGTTCCGCATTCGCGTGTTTATAAAGCATTGCGCAAAGGCGAGGTGCGTGTGAACAAGGGTCGAGTGCAAGCGCTCTATCGTTTGGCACTTCATGACTCGGTGCGCATTCCGCCTTTGCGTGTGGCAGAGCGTGATATTGCCAAGCCGTCGGCGCGGTTGCGAAGTTGCATTGACGAAGCCATTTTATTTGAAGACGATAATTTAATCGTGATCAATAAACCCTCAGGGTTGGCGGTGCACGCGGGCAGTGATGTGCAATGTGGGTTGATCGAGGCGTTGCGTGAAATGCGACACGATACACACTTGTCGTTGGCGCATCGCTTGGATCGTGACACCTCTGGTTGTTTATTGATTACCAAAAATCGCAAGACGTTGCTTGAATTACAAGCGCTGCAAAAAAATCATTTGATTCAGAAAACCTATGCACTTTTAGTAGAGGGGACTTGGAATTTAGGTAAGAAGAAACACGTGACGTTATCACTCTTAAAAAATCAACTGAAAAGTGGCGAACGCATGGTGGTAGTGGATGATGCGGGAAAACCCGCCGAAACTATTTTCGAGCCAATGAAAATTTTTCAAAAAACGACATTATTGCGCGCACAATTAATCACAGGCCGTACGCATCAAATTCGTGTTCATGCGAGTGCATTGGGTTTTCCCATCGTCGGTGATGAAAAATACGGAACAAAATCGCGAGAAAAGCGGCTTTTTTTGCATGCACAACGATTAGTGTTTACACTATCTGGTAAAAAACCATGCGTGTTTGAGGCGCCGATTCCCGATGAATTTACCCAAAACCGTTGACCCCATTCGTCTTGCGAAACAACACACCACCTTAGAAGGTGATGTGATGCTGCGCGCCTTGCCGCGTTTGCAAAAGATTCATGATCAGGCTGATGGAAAAGCCGCGGTCGTGATTGTATTTGAAAAAAGCGCTGAGAATTTCTTTGTGATGAAAGGGCGCATTCAAGCGTCCATCCAACTCACATGCGATCGCTGCAATGATGACATGCAGGACGAAATGGACGTTACTTTTTTGTTAAGTCCAGTCAACAACGATTACGAAGCAGGGCAGTTGCCGGATTCGATAGATCCTTGTTTATTGATCGATGGTCACGTTGCTTTATTCGATTTAATCGAAGATGAGATTCTCTTGAATTTGCCGATGGTTGCAAAACATTCTAAGGGAAATTGCGCGAAAGAGTTCTTGCGCAACGTAAACAAGCTGCTAGAATAGGCCAGCTTTTAACCGAGGAGTACACCATGGCCGTTCAAAAAAGTCGCGTCACCCGTTCACGTCGTGGTATGCGCCGTTCGCATGATGCCTTGAGTGCAAAATGCGTATCAACCGATATGGAAACGGGCGAAAGACACTTACGTCATCACATCACGCCAGATGGTTTTTACCGTGGCCGCGAAGTCATTGCACAACGTTCAGTGGAAGACAGCGAAGAGTAACTTTCGTGAAAACGATTTCCATAGATGCCATGGGTGGCGATTTCGGTCCCAGCGTAACGGTGCCTGCGTCTTTGCAGGTGTTGCGTCGTCATCCCGATTTAAAGTTATTGTTCGTGGGTCTTGCCGAGTCGCTGCAACCGCTGTTATCCAAACAAGGCAGCGATGTACAAGATCGTTTTAGCATCGTGAATGCAACCGAAGTGGTTGCGATGGGTGAAGACCCGGGCAGCGCGCTGCGATCCAAAAAAGATTCTTCTTTGCGTGTTGCGATTGATCTCGTCAAAGAAAAACGTGCGCAAGCGTGTGTCTCAGCGGGCAACACAGGTGCTTTGATGTCAACGGCGCGTTTCGTTTTAAAAACATTACCTGCAGTTGATCGCCCCGCCATTATGGCGCGTTTTCCTGCGACGAGAGGGTGCGATGTGCGTGTGTTGGATCTGGGGGCGAATGTGGATTCAACGCCGGAGCAACTGCTGCAATTTGCTGTCATGGGTTCTGCCGTTGCAAAAGCTGTCGACAATTTACAGCGTCCGCGTGTCGCACTGTTGAATATTGGTGCGGAAGAAATTAAAGGCAACGAACAAGTCAAACAAGCCGCAGAATTATTTTCGCAGTGCAGTGCAATTAATTATCTTGGTTTCGTCGAAGGCGACGATATTTTTTATGGAAAAGCAGATGTGGTGGTGTGCGATGGATTTGTGGGTAACAGCATGTTAAAAGCGTGCGAAGGTATGGTGAAATTTATCATGGAAATCGCGACAGAAGAGTTTCATCGCAACCTTTATTCTCGTTTGTCCATATTACCCGCCTATCCTATTTTGCGTCGATTAAAAGATCGCACGGATACGCGCAAACGCAATGGCGCAACGCTGCTTGGTTTAAACGGCATTGTAATTAAAAGTCACGGTGGCGCCGATGAATTTTCATTTTCCTGCGCGCTCGAACAAGCGTATCTTGAATTAGAAAAGAATATTCCCGCGCTGATTGGCGAAAAAGTAGGTGCCATTTTAAAACAGGAGTCATCAGATTCATGACGTATGCAAAAATTATCGGCACCGGCGGTTATTTACCCGAGAAAGTATTGACCAATGCGGATCTCGAAAAAATGGTGGATACCACGGATGAATGGATAGTAAAACGTGTTGGCATTCGTCGTCGTCATGTGGTGACGAACAGTAATGACACGACCGTATCCATGGCAGAAAAAGCGGCATTTGCCGCGATGAATGCCGCGAAATTATCGCCCAACGAAATTGATTTGATATTGGTGGCGACCGCATCACCCGATCGCTATTTTCCCAGTGTGGCGTGCGACATTCAGCAACGATTAGGAATTACCAACGAATGTCCCGCGCTAGATATTAATGCAGCATGCGCCGGATTTATTTACGGATTGAGTATCGCAGATCAATACATCAAATCAGGTGCCGCGCGATATGTGTTGGTTGTTGGTGTTGATACACTTTCTGTTGTGACCGATTGGTCAGATCGGTCATCTTGCATTTTATTTGGCGATGGCGCCGGTGCTGTTGTGTTAAAAGCGGATGTAGAACCCGGTTTGTTGTCGACACACATTCACGCCGACGGGCAATATTTGCCGCTTCTGTATGCACACAGTGCATTGTGGTCAGGGCAAGCTAAAAATTATATTCACATGGAAGGCAATGAAGTGTTTAAAGTGGCCGTGACCAAACTCGATGAAATTGTCGATCAAACGCTGGCAAAAGCCAATGTAAAAAAATCAGAAATTGATTGGTTGATCCCGCATCAAGCTAACATGCGCATCATTCAAGCGGTCGCCAAACGATTGGAAATGTCGATGGACAAAGTGATATTGACGATCGAAGAACATGGCAACACATCTGCGGCGTCAATTCCATTGGCGCTCGATGAAGCGGTGCGAAAAAATAAAATTCAACGCGGCGAAAAATTATTGTTGGAAGCCTTTGGTGCTGGATTTGCGTGGGGATCGGCTTTGGTGGTGTATTAATGGCAAACAATCCGTTCGCAGTATTATTTCCAGGACAAGGCTCGCAATCCGTAGGCATGCTTGCAGAATTAAGAACGCAATTTCCCGGCGTGCGCCATATTTTTTCTCGCGCATCAGAAATTTTGCGTTATGACGTGTGGGAATTGATACAAAATGGTCCCGCAGAAAAATTAGATCAAACAGAATTCACGCAGCCTGCATTGTTGGTGGCTGACGTAGCGGTATGGGAATGCAAAAAAAATCATTTCGCAGAGCAACCGCTTTATTTAGCAGGACATAGTTTGGGTGAGTATGCAGCATTGGTGTGTGCCGACGCGCTTGCATTCGAAGATGCAGTGTCATTGGTGGCGCTGCGTGGAAAATATATGCAAGAAGCAGTTGCGCCTGATGAGGGTGCGATGGCTGTAATCGTCGGATTATCAGATGAAACGGTGAGAGCGATTTGCGATGAAGTGCGCGATGTGAGTCCCGCGAATTATAATTCTATTGGTCAAGTGGTGATTGCAGGGAAAACAGATGCCATTGAAAAAGCAATTCAATTATCACTGGAAAAAGGCGCTAAAATAGCAAAAAAAATTCCGGTGAGTGTGCCATCGCATTGCGCATTAATGCAAAGTGCTGCGTTGAAGCTCGCACAAAAATTGCGAGCAGTAGATATTCGCCGCGCCAAAATTCCCGTGGTGCAAAATGCTGATGTTGCGATTTTTAAAACGCCTGATACAATTCGCGACGCGCTCATTCGCCAATTAACTTCACCGGTGCGTTGGGTGGAAACGATTCAATGGATGATACAAAAAAATATTCAATTATTTTATGAATGCGGGCCCGGAAAAATTTTAGCGGGATTGAATAAACGCATTTCAAAAGACGTGATAACGGAGAATTTAGCATGACATTCTCAAAAAGGGTGGTGTTGATTACAGGTGCAAGTCGCGGCATTGGTCGCGCGATTGCAGAAGCATTTTCAAAACAAAATGCGGTGGTGATTGGTACTGCAACAACCGAAGCGGGTGCGAAAAATATTCCGGGGCATGGTCTGGTGTTGGATGTGCGTGATGCGGATGCGATTGAAAAAGTGTATGCCGACATTCAAGAAAAATTTGGCGCGCCAGCAATTTTAATTAATAACGCGGGAATTACTGACGATAATTTATTGCTGCGCATGAAAAAAGAGCAGTGGGATCGCGTGATCGATACAAATTTAAGTGCCGTATATCGCACCACTAAAATTTGTTTGCGCGCGATGATGAAAGCGCGTTTTGGGCGAATCATTAATGTGACTTCTGTGGTTGCAGTGACAGGCAATTCGGGGCAGGCGAATTATTGTGCGGCGAAAGCGGGCATGATTGGTTTTACCAAAGCGGTTGCGATGGAGATGGCGGGAGTGGGCATTACTGCAAATGCGGTAGCACCCGGATTTATTCAAACTGACATGACCAGTTGCTTGGATGAAAAACAACAAGCAGCGATTTTATCGCAAATTCCCGCAAAAAAGATTGGCGTGGTGGAGGACATAGCGAACGCGGTGCTGTTTTTAGCATCGGAAAACGCTTCGTACATTACCGGTCAAACATTGCATGTCAACGGTGGCATGTATATGGCCTGAAATGTTAAAATCTAACTTTTTATTCAGACAAAATAGAGGAAGTGATCATGACAACAAACAACATTGAAGCTCGCGTAAAGAAGATCGTCGTGGAGCAATTGGGTGTTAAAGAAGACGAAGTGAAGAACACCGCTTCATTCGTGGACGACTTGGGTGCTGATTCCTTGGATACCGTCGAATTGGTCATGGCATTAGAAGAAGAATTTGACTGCGAAATTAAAGATGAAGAAGCAGAAAAAATCACAACGATTCAAGAAGCGATCGATTTTATTAAAGCGAAACAAAAGTAAAAGATTAGTCAAAGCAGCCAAATGTGCGTGTTCCTTGTCTAAGAGAGGTTATAGCAGTGAAACGGCGTGTTGTTGTTACAGGTTTGGGAATGCTAAGCCCACTGGGCAATGACGTGAAGACTACGTGGGATGCTGTTTTGGCTGGAAAAAGTGGTGTGGCGCCGATCACGCGATTTGATGCATCACCCATGGCCACGCGATTTGCTGCCGAAGTGAAAAATTTTGATTCATCTCTCGCTGTTGACGCAAAAGAAGCGCGACGTTTGGATACTTTTATCTTGTTTGCCGCAGAAGCGGCACGACAGGCGATGCTTGATTCTGGTTTGGTGATCACCGATGCGTTAGCACTTCGAGTGGGTTGCGCCATTGGATCTGGCATTGGTGGTTTGGGTCAAATTGAGCGAAACCGCGATGCGTTTGTGGAAGGTGGGCCCCGAAAAATTTCACCTTTTTTTATCGTAGGAGCCATCATCAACATGGCGCCTGGTTTAGTGTCGATGAAACACAATTTACAGGGCCCCAATATTTCCATTGTTACGGCATGCACCACTGGTTCACACAACATCGGCGAAGCAGCGCGTATGATTGCGTATGGTGATGCCGATGCGATGGTAGCAGGTGGTGCGGAAATGGTGACAACTGAATTGGGCATCGGCGGTTTTAATATTATTAAAGCGCTGTCCACGCGCAATGACGCGCCAGAAAAAGCGAGTCGCCCGTGGGACAGAGATCGCGATGGTTTTATTTTAGGCGAAGGCGCGGGTGTCTTAATTTTAGAAGAATTAGAATTTGCCAAAAAACGTGGCGCACATATTTATGCGGAGCTCGTGGGTTTTGGCATGAGTGCCGATGCGTACCACACCACGGCGCCTGAGCCCACTGCGCGTGGCACATCGCAAGCCATCATTAACGCATTGCATGATGCAAAAATGAATGCGACTGAAATTGATTACGTGAATGCGCATGGCACATCGACCATGGCAGATACGTTGGAAATAATGGCAATTAAAAAAGCGCTGGGTGATCACGCGTATCACTGCATGACGAGCTCAACCAAATCGATGACAGGTCATTTGCTAGGGGCAGCTGGGGCTGTGGAAGCAATTTTTTCCGTGCTGGCTATTCGCGATCAAGTCGCACCGCCCACGATCAATTTGGATAATCCCGACGAGGGTTGTGATATCGATCTCGTTCCCCATACCGCGCGTCAAGCAAAAATTGATGTTGTCGCCTCAAATTCATTTGGATTTGGCGGCACCAATGGTACGCTTATATTCAAGCGTATTAATTAATTCGCTTCCTACCGGTCGCGTCTATGTCCGAAAAAATGTACGTAGACACGAGTGGTAGCGAGTGAATAAAAACGGACACAGACACGAGCGGTAGCGAGTGAATCCAGTTAACCTCAAAAAAATCCAAACCATCTCGCTTGTGTTACTGCTTTTCTTTTTTTTACACATCGTGAGCGTCGTCTATCATTTTTTTCGCGTGCCTATCGTGCCCAAGGGCACGTCGACGTCAGTCAAAGTGTATCCTGGTCACGGCATTTACGATCTCGCTTCTGAATTGCATCAGCAAAATATTATTCAGCACCCGTGGATTTTCAGTGCGTTTGCAAATATAGTTGGCGCGCAGAATCAATTGCGTTTTGGGGAATACGCGATTGAATATCCGATGACAGCATGGAATTTATTGCAACACGTGACGCATGGCACAGGTTTTGTCAAACATCGTTTGACGATAGTTGAAGGTTCAACGTTTCAACAATTGCAAACAGCTATCGCGCAAGATAAAAATTTATCACAGACATTACAGAATCAGCCTGATTCGCGATTAACGCAACAGCTCAACACATCGCACGACAATCTCGAAGGATTATTTTATCCCAACACGTATTTTTACACGTGGCGCAACAGTGATTTTTCGTTGTATCAAACCGCATATGGAGTGATGCAGAAAACGTTGAATGACGCATGGGAACATCGTGCATCGAATTTGCCCTACACATCGGCGTATCAAGCGTTGATCGCAGCGTCTTTAATTGAACGCGAAACGTCAGTTTCCGCAGAAAAACCGCTGATCGCGAGTGTGATTTTAAATCGTTTGGAAAAACACATGCGATTGCAAATTGATCCGACGGTGTTGTATGGTTTGCATAAACCATATGGTGACACGATTACCAAAAAAGATTTACAATCCAAAACTGCCTACAATACGTATCAAATGAACGGATTGCCACCCACACCGATTTGCATGCCAAGCATTTCGTCCATCGATGCAGCGCTGCATCCTGCCACGACAAATTATTTATATTATGTTGCTACGGGTGATGGCGGACATCGTTTTTCAAAAACATATCAAGAGCACATGGCGCAAACCAAACAATTTAAATTGCAATTGAAAATGAAAAACACGAGCACCGTATGAAAAAATTTTATTTCATCACGCTGGAAGGTGGTGAAGGTGCAGGAAAAAGCACAGCGCTGTTATACATCGCTGATTTTTTGCGTCAAGCGCAATTGGATTTTATTTTGACGCGCGAGCCGGGGGGCACCGCCATTGGTGAAGCGATTCGCCATATTTTATTGCAACAAGACAACACCGTGATGTCGCCCGACACTGAATTATTATTGATGTTCGCAGCGCGCGCACAACACATTGCCGAAGTCATTAAACCCGCATTAGACTCGGGAAAAACGGTTATTTCAGATCGATTCACGGATGCGAGTTTTGCGTATCAAGGGGGTGGGCGCGGCATTGATCCGCAACGTTTACAAATGTTATCGGATTGGATACAAGGCGATTTGACGCCAGATTTAACGTTGTTGCTGGATGCACCGATTGAGATCGGTTTAAAACGCATTCACGAGCGTGGCAAAAAAGATCGCATTGAGCACGAAAACGTCGCATTCTTTGAACGCGTTCGTCAAGTGTATTTGGATCGTGCGAAAAAAAATCCCAAACGATTTGTCGTCATTCGTGCGGATCAAGCATTGGAAAAAGTAAAATCAGATATTCATATGGCACTGAGTAAAATTATCAATCAGAAATGAGCCGCGCGCGTGAGCAAGCGGGATTTGCGAAGCAAATCATTTAACATCGGGCGGATCAAACCATGACTCAAATCTACCCCTGGCAACAATCTCAATGGCATTCCCTTTACACCGCGTATCAATCTCATCGCTTATCTCACGCGTATTTGTTATCCGGCCCAGAAGGCCTGGGTAAATTGCATTTTGCAAAAACATTCGCGCAACTATTATTAAAAAAACAATCATTGGAAACGCATCCTGATTTTATTTTGTTAGAACCTGAAGAAAAATCCAAAACCATTAAGATCGATCAGATTCGCGCGATGAGCGACAAGCTATCGCGCACCGCATACGCCGGCGGTTATCAAATTGTGGTGATTGATCCAGCCGACACATTGCCCGCACCCGCCGCCAATGCATTATTAAAAACAGTTGAAGAACCTTCGGGTCGCGTGATTATTTTTTTGATTGATCATCAACGCACATCGATGCTCGCAACTCTTATCAGTCGCTGCCAACGCATTTATTTTACTGTTCACGATGAAAAAATAATGTTGTCGTGGTTGCAACAACAATTTCCGAGCGAAAAAAACTTGCCCGTGTTGTTGCGATTAACGCAATTTTCTCCATTGAAAGTGAAGCAGTGGATAGATGAAAAATATTTGTTACTGCGTGATCAGTTATTACAATATTTATTATTATCCGCGCAGAAAAAAACAACGATAATGACAAGTGTTGCAGAATTTTTAAAGTGCGATGTGTCGATATTATTTTCAGTATGGATAGTATTGTGTGTGGATATTATGCGTGCACAATGTTGCGCTGACAAAATGTTATTGACCAACCAAGATCAAGCAGAAAAAATCAAAACGTTAGCAGCGCACTGTCGCGCGGTTGCGCTGCAACATTTTTTATCGCAATTATTGGAAACCAGCGCGTTATTGTCTCGCGGCATCCCGTTAAATTTGCAATTGTGTTTGGAAGATCAGTTGATTACTTGGGAAAAAGTATGTTAGTGGATTCACATTGTCATCTCTACATGCTCGATTTATCATCGTATGATAATAATTTCGATCGTTTTATTACAGAAACCAAAAAAACAGTGGAAAAAATGTTGTGTGTTGCAGTGGATATGGATACTGCAAAAAAATGCATTAGCATTGCAGAGCAATACGACGATATTTATGCGAGTGTCGGTTCACACCCCAGCGAAAAAGCAGAAGATGATTTATCAATGGAAGCCATTGTTTCATTATCGCAGCATCCCAAAGTGATTGCGATTGGCGAAACGGGCTTGGATTATCATTACAATCACGCGCATTTGGATGTCATGCGCGAGCGTTTTCGGTTGCATATTCGCGCCGCACATTGTGCGAAAAAGCCATTGATCATTCATTCACGTGCCGCACAAAAAGATACAATTGATATCATGCGCGAAGAAAATGCGCGCGATGTTAGAGGTGTGATGCATTGCTTTACAGAAAGTTTGGAGATGGCGCGTGAAGCCGTCGATCTCAATTTTTATATTTCTTTTTCAGGGATTATTACGTTTAAAAATGCGGCGGATTTGGTGGAAGTCGTGAAAGCGCTGCCGCTTGAAAAAATATTAATTGAAACGGATGCGCCGTATTTAGCGCCCGTGCCGTTTCGCGGCAAGCAAAATGAACCGCGTTATGTGCAATACGTCGCACAAAAAATTGCTGAGATAAAAAAAATGGATGTTGAAACCGTGGCACTGCAAACAACGAAAAATTTTAATGCGCTTTTTGCCGCTCGTTAACACCGCGGCTTCAATCACACTTTCTTTAGTCGCTTCAATGTATCTGGATATTTTCTCACCATCAAAATAAGCACCGCCGCTTGATCGTTGGGAATGGTTTCCCCCAGTTCCCATTTTTCCAGTGTTCGCGGTGATACACGTAGAGACAATGCGAACACGGTTCGAGACATGTGAAATTTTTCGCGTGTATTTCGAATGAATTGCGCGCTAACTTTTGGGCGAGGTTTTTTTTCAATAGAAAAATTTCGCAGTGTCATTTTACCCGCTTTGTGTGCTTTAATCTCGTTAATACCACTGACTAACTCGCCAAGCAAGTTACGTTTTTTAATGGGTGTCGTTGTCATTGCTATCACCATTTTGCTAATATTTTCTTTAATGTTCTTTTCTCACGCACAGACAAATTTTCTATTTCATTTTTTCCATACAGCGTCATTAGATAAATGTGATCATCACTTACCTGCCAATAATATATAATTCTAACGCCGCCCCGTTTCCCCTTATTGTTTAACGACCAACGCAGTTTACGAAGGCCGCCGGTATCTTGAATAACTACACCCGCATCTGGTTTTTCAATAATATGATTTTGCAGCTCGCTATATTGATCATCAGTTAAATAATCCGGCAGTAGTTTGGTAAAGAGTGTGGTTTCAATTAATATCATAACACAAATATCCCCTTAAAGGGTATAGTAAAAAATAAATCTTTTTTTCAGATTTTAAGAGGAAAAACTATAGGCTAATCGGTGGATTTTGCAATACAGTGTTACGCACTTGGTCCGCGAGCGATGCTCGCTCCCCGCGTGCTTCTTATATGGACCCCGCCTGTTTCTGCAAGAAATAAATTCATTTTTAACAAATTGGTGAGATGCATTCTTATAT
>Ga0156288_109_pt1 | contig 96726 bp, 108 predicted proteins | sample RifCSPlowO2_12_FD_107937 | JGI IMG/M metagenome (GOLD analysis project Ga0156288, IMG submission 107937) | Gammaproteobacteria bacterium RIFCSPLOWO2_12_FULL_42_18 | reverse complement strand
CATTCTTCAAAGGCTATCGTCCTCAATTCTACTTCAGAACTACTGACGTTACCGGCGCATGCGAATTACCCGCCGGAGTCGAAATGGTTATGCCAGGCGACAACATCAAAATGGTGGTTGAACTCATTTGTCCTGTGGCAATGGAAGAAGGTTTACGTTTTGCTATCCGCGAAGGCGGCAGAACTGTCGGCGCTGGCGTAGTGGCGAAGATTATTCAATAACCAAAGAAGCACGCGCGACAGCAAGCGCGTTGATTGAGGCATTATGGCACTGGTAAACAATAAGCAACGAATCAGGATTCGATTGAAAGCTTTCGATCACCGCCTGATTGATCGTTCTACTAAAGAAATTGTGAATACAGCAAGACGTACTGGTGCGCGGATCAAAGGGCCGATTCCACTGCCCACGAAAATTGAGCGATACACGATATTAGTTTCTCCGCACGTGGATAAACACGCGCGCGATCAATACGAAATTCGAACGCACAAGCGTGTCGTTGTCATCATGCAGCCTACTGAAAAAACGGTGGATGCGTTGATGAAATTGGATTTGGCGGCTGGTGTTGATGTGCAAATTAGCCTTGAATAAACAAACAAAGAAGCACGCGCGTGTATAGCAAGGAGCCGCGCGTGTTAACGAGCGGTAATAAAAAAGATCTGAGCCGCGCGCGTTAACGAGCGGTAATAAAAAAGATCTGAGCCGCGCGCGTTAACGAGCGGTAATAAAAAAGATCTGAGCCGCGAGTGTTAACGAGCGGGATTTGCGAAGCAAATCATTTTTATTTACGGAGCAAGTGCGTGAAAGCACCCGAATTTTTTGGAGAATAACATGACATTGGGTTTAGTTGGGCAAAAACGCGGAATGACGCGTGTATTTACAGAAGCGGGTGAAAGTATTCCCGTCACTGTTATCGAAGTGATGCCGAATCGCATCACACAAATTAAAACCAACGATCCCGATGGTTATACTGCGTTGCAAGTAACAATGGGCAGCAAAAAATCGTCGCGTGTGAATAAAGCGCAAGCTGGCCATTTTGCAAAAGCGTCTGTTGAAGCAGGTTTGTTATTGCGTGAATTTCGCGTTGACTCATCAGCGTTAGAAAATAAAAAAGTGGGTGATTTACTGACGGTGGAAATGTTTCAGCCAGGTCAGTTTGTTGATGTTCAAGGTACAGCAAAAGGTAAAGGATTTTCCGGTGTGATCAAGCGTCACCATTTCACCATGCAAGATGCCACGCACGGTAATTCGTTATCACACCGCGCGCCTGGCTCAACAGGTCAACGTCAAACACCGGGCCGCGTATTTAAAGGCAAAAAAATGGCAGGTCATTTGGGTGATGTAAAACGAAGTGCCATCAATCAAGAAGTCATTCAGGTGAATAAAGAATTGAATTGTATCTTAGTTAAAGGTGCGATTCCTGGTGCTATCAGTGGTTTTGTGATGCTGTACCCAACCGTCAAACATAAAAAAGGAACGCGCAAATGAAAATAACAGTACAAGGCGGCGCGTCAGTCAATGTTTCTGATGACATTTTTGCCTGTGAATATAATGAAGGTCTTGTGCACCAAGTGGTGACCGCGCATTTATCGGGCGCGCGTCAAGGAACCAAAGCACAAAAAACACGCGCAGAAGTCAGAGGTGGTGGTGCGAAACCTTGGAAACAAAAAGGCACAGGTCGTGCACGTGCAGGTACATCACGTGGTCCGTTGTGGCGTGGCGGCGGTGTCACTTTCGCTGCAAAACCCAGAAGTTTTTCGCAAAAAATAAACAAAAAAATGTATCGAAAAGGTGTTCGCGTTATTTTGTCAGAATTATTGCGCCAAGATCGTTTGATGCTCACAAAAGAAATACAATTGAAAGCGCCAAAAACAAAAGAGTTGGTGAGTTATCTCGGTGAGTTAAAAATTGATAACGTTTTAATTATTTTGGATGGTGATAATCAGAATTTGCAATTGGCAGCGAGAAATTTGCCGAATGTTGCAGTGTGTCATTCTGAAGAGGTTGATCCCGTGAATTTGCTGTCATTTGAGAAAATATTATTTACTGTGCCAGCGTTGCAGAAATTAGAAACGCGTCTCGCTGGTGCTCATTGAGCTGGGTGTTAATAAAATGAGAAAAGAAGAGTTATTAAGTGTATTGCAATCGCCACTGTCATCTGAAAAAGCGTCGGTGTCAGCCGGTGCTTGCCCGCAATATGCATTTAAAGTATCGATGAGTGCGAATAAGCACGACATCAAAAAAGCAGTTGAACAACTGTTTAATGTTTCCGTGAAATCCGTCAACGTATTACGCAAAAAAGGAACTGTTGCTGCCAAATTTGGTCGCAGTGTGGGGCGTTATGGATCTTGGAAAAAAGCGTACGTTGTGTTGGAAGCAGGGCAAGAAATTAATTTTTAGCGTAATCAGTCTGAATTGTTGGAGCGACAATGCCATTAGTAAAATCAAGACCCACGTCCCCAGGTCGTCGGTTTGTTATCAAATTGGTTAATCCACAGTTGCACAAGGGCAAACCGGAAGAAAGTTTGTTGTTGCCCAAAAATCGCATCAATGGTCGCAATAATGTGGGTCGCATCACTATGCGTCGTCGTGGCGGCGGACATAAGAAACAATACCGAGTGATTGATTTCAAGCGTGATAAAGACGGCATTGATGCCTGCGTTGAGCGCTTGGAATATGACCCCAATCGTAGTGCACATCTTGCATTATTGCTGTACGCCGACGGCGAAAGACGCTATATTATTGCACCCAAGGATTTGAAGGTTGGAGAAAAGGTCCAGTCCGGTGATCAGGCGCCTATTAAAGCGGGTAGTTGTTTACGGTTAAACAACATTCCGCTCGGTTCCACAGTGCATTGCATCGAGTTGAAGCCTGGAAAAGGCGCTCAGCTAATACGCAGTGCTGGCACTTCTGCGCAGTTGGCTGCGAAAGAAGGTGCTTACGCTGTGTTGCGCATGCGTTCCGGTGAAGTGAGAAAAGTGCTGATCGATTGCAGGGCAACGATTGGCGAAGTATCTAATTCCGAACATAACCTGCGTTCGTTAGGAAAAGCAGGTGCGGCGCGCTGGCGTGGTATTCGTCCGACGGTGCGCGGGGTTGCGATGAACCCGGTTGATCACCCGCATGGTGGCGGTGAAGGCAAAACATCTGGCGGTCGTCATCCTGTGAGCCCGACTGGTGTACCAACCAAGGGTTACAAGACACGTAAAAATAAATTAACGACTAAGATGATCGTACGCGATCGTCGTAAAAAATAAGTGAGGAATGCTTCGTGCCAAGATCAGTGAAAAAAGGTCCCTTTGTGGACGTGAACTTGCGAAAAAAAGTGGCGAAGGCGCAAAAAGAAGGCTCAAAACGCCCAATTATCACTTGGTCGAGGCGTTCTATGGTGGTGCCTGAAATGATTGGTATCACGATTGCGATTCACAATGGACGCTCGCACGTGCCCATTTACATTACTGAAAATATGGTGGGGCACAAGCTCGGTGAATTTTCGATGACGCGCACGTTCAAAGTGCACTCGGGTGATCGTAAAACAAAAGAAGCGGAAACAGCAGGTGCTGGCGGCGCTCCAGCGGGTGCGCCAGGTTCTGCGCCGGCAATAGCTCCCGCAGCAGCGGCTAAACCAGCGAGCGATAAAAAAGATAAGAAATAGCGTTGAGAGATTTGAGTTATGGAAGTAGCAGCAGTATTTCGCGGTGCCGGTGTATCGGCACAAAAAGCACGATTGGTCGTTGACCAAATTCGGGGTTTATCTGCAGAAGCGGCGGTTGAATTATTAAAATTCAGCACGAAAAACGCAGCGAAGCTTGTAAAAAAAGCGGTGGATTCTGCAATCGCCAATGCGGTTGAAAACGAAGGTGCAGATTTAGATGAATTGGTGGTGAAAACTGCTTATGTTGGCGATGGCCCTGTGTTGAAGCGTTTTCATGCGCGCGCACGTGGACGTGGTTGTCAAATTTTAAAAAGAAGTTGTCATATTACAATTGTTGTTGGCAAATAGTTTGGAGAAAACGAAATGGGTCAGAAAGTAAATCCAACAGGCATACGTCTTGGCATCACCGAGTCGTGGAAGTCCATGTGGTTTGCTCACAATGAGTATGCAAATTATTTGAATGCCGATTTGAAGGTGCGAAAATTTTTGATGGAAAAATTGTCGGGTTCTTCTGTTTCTCGTATTCAAATTGACAGACCAGCGCGCAATGCAAAAATTGCAATTCACTCCGCAAGACCGGGAACAATTATTGGTAAGAAAGGTGGCGACGTTGTGTCATTGCGTGATGCAGTTTCAAAAATTATGAATGTGCCCGTGCACATCACAATCGAAGAAATTCGTAAACCAGAATTAGATGCGAAGTTGGTAGCAGAATCTATTGCGCAGCAGTTGGAAAGGCGTATTATGTTTCGCCGCGCAATGAAAAAAGCGATGCAAGCGACGATGCGTCATGGTGCGCAAGGCGTCAAAGTTTCCATGAGTGGTCGATTGGGTGGCGCAGAAATTGCGAGAACGGAATGGTCGCGTGAAGGCCGAGTTCCATTACATACGTTCAGAGCGAATATTGATTATGCAACTGCGATTGCAAAAACGACGTACGGAATTATTGGTGTTAAAGTTTGGATTTTTAAAGGTGAGATGGACGATGCGTTGTTGTCGTCAGATGCGGCAGGCGCGAGCAATCCCGAAGTGGTAGCGGCAGCAGCACCCGAAGCGAAAGAAAAAGAAAAGCACACACGAGCAATAAAAAAGAAATCCGAGGATAAAAATGCTTCAACCAAAAGCTAGGAAATTTAGAAAAGCATTCAAGGGGCGCAATCGCGGAATAGCTTCTACCGGTAATACGGTTTGTTTTGGTGAATACGGGCTGAGGGTAACTGAAAACGGCAGAATCACAGCACGCCAAATTGAAGCGGCACGTCGTGCGATTACACGCTACGTGAAACGCGGCGGAAAAGTGACAATTCGCATTTTCCCCGACAAACCCATCAGTAAAAAGCCGTTGGAAGTGCGTCAAGGTAAAGGTAAAGGTAACGTGGAGTATTGGGTTGCAGAAGTAAAACCTGGTTGCGTGATGTTTGAAGTAGAAGGTATTTCGAAAGATGAAGCGCAAACTGCAATGGCGCGTGCCGCTGCAAAATTGCCTTTGAAATCGGTATTTGCACAAAGAACGGTGATGTAATGAAAGCAGCAGAATTAAGAACGCAGTCTAAAGAAGAATTGAAAACGAAATTGTTGTCGTTACACGAAGAACGTTTTCGTTCGCGCATGCGTGCCAGCAGTCCAGAGGCAGCTGTGAAGGTGCATGTGATGAGACAACTGCGCAAAGATATCGCACGCATTAAAACTGTTTTGAAAGAATTGTCGAATCAAGCAAAGGCATAAGCAATGAGTGATGCAGAAAAGAAAAAAGTAGTGCGAACGCTGACCGGAAAAGTGGTGAGTGACAAAATGAATAAAAGTATTACGGTGCTGGTTGAGCATCGCGTTAAACATCCTAAGTATGCAAAGTATGTAACGCGTTCATCCAAAATCCATGCGCACGATGAAAGTAATAGTTGTCATGTGGGTGATGTTGTGATGATTAAAGAGTGTCGCCCGATTTCAAAAACAAAAGCGTGGACATTGATAAATAAAATTTGAGCCGCGAGTGTTAACGAGCGGTAATAAAAAAGATCTGAGCCGCGAGTGTTAACGAGCGGTAATAAAAAAGATCTGAGCCGCGCGTGTTAACGAGCGGTAATAAAATAAAGATCTGAGCCGCGAGTGTTAACGAGCGGGATTTGCGAAGCAAATCATTTTATTCGAGCAAGCGCGTAAACTAGAGACTGAGAGAATATAAACATGATTCAAGTACAAAGCGTCCTTGATGTAGCTGATAACAGTGGCGCGCGAAGAGTGCAATGTATTAAAGTGTTGGGCGGTTCTAAGAGACGGTACGCCAACATCGGAGACCTTATTAAAGTCAGCATCAAAGATGCGATTCCCCGCGGCAAAGTGAAGAAAGGGGATGTAATGGATGCGGTTGTTGTTCGCACGCGCAAGGGTGTTCGTCGCGGCGATGGTTCTGTCATTCGTTTTGATTCGAATGCGGTTGTGCTGCTCACGGCGCAAAAGGAACCGGTGGGAACACGTATTTTTGGGCCGGTCACTCGCGAATTGCGCAACACAAATTTTATGAAAATCGTTTCGTTGGCGTTGGAAGTATTGTGATGAATAAGATTAAAAAACAAGATACGGTGATCGTTTTAACTGGTAAAGACAAAGGTCGCACGGGTCGTGTTATTAAAATAATGAATAGTAAGCGTGCGTTAGTGGAAGGAATCAACATGATTAAAAAACATGTGCGCCCGAATCCACAAAAACAAACGCAAGGTGGCATTGTAGAAAAAGAATCGCCGATTCACTTGTCGAATTTGGCGTTGCTGAATCCACAAACAAACAAAGCGGATCGCGTTGGTTTTAAAACACTGCAAGCGAAAGTGCCTGGTGAAAAACCAAAAAAAGTTCGCTACTTTAAGTCTAATAACGAATTGGTTGATGCGGTGTAATTATGGCTCCTAACTTAGAAAAAAAATATCACGATGAAATCGTTAAAAAATTGAAAAAAGAATTTTCGTACAAGAGTGTCATGCAAGTGCCTAAAGTGACGAAAATTACGTTGAATATGGGTTTGGGTGATGCAGTGGATGACAAGAAAGTGGTTAACTTTGCGTTGGATGACATGTCAAAAATTTCCGGCCAAAAACCGATTACTACTTTGTCAAAAAAATCCATCGCAGGCTTTAAAATTCGTGAAAATTATCCTATTGGTTGCAAAGTAACTTTACGTCGTAAAAGAATGTATGAATTTTTGGATCGTTTGATTTCAATTGCGATTCCTCGTATTCGCGATTTTCGTGGATTTAGTCCAAAGTCATTTGATGGCCGCGGTAATTTTAGTTTAGGTATCAAAGAGCAGATTGTGTTTCCAGAAATTCAGTTTGATAAAATTGATAAAATTCGCGGAATGGATGTGACAATTACCACATCCGCAAAAACAAATAACGAAGCGCGCGCCTTATTAAAAGCGTTTGGCTTTCCATTGAAAGATTGATAAAGGTGATGAAGTTATGGCAAAAACAAGTGTCAAGAATAGAAACAAACGGCGTATGGAATTGTCGACTCGCATGAAGAAGTCTCGCCATGCGTTAAAAGAAGTGATTCGTTTGGATGAAAATTCTCGTGATGATGCGGTGGATAAATTGCAAAAGCGCCGTCGCAATGAAAGCCCCATCCGTGTGCGCAGACGTTGCAGGGATTGTGGTCGCAGTCGTGGCACGTTGCGACGTTTTGGTTTGTGTCGTATTCATTTACGTGAAGCGGCGATGCGTGGCGATGTTCCTGGTTTAAGAAAAGCAAGCTGGTAGGAAATATAAGATGAGTATGCAAGATCCGATTGCAGATATGTTGGTGAGAATTAAAAACGCGCAAGCTGTGAATAAACAGTTTGTTAACGTACCAAAATCGAAAATTAAAGTTGCCATCGCAAAAGTATTGGAAGACGAAGGGTACATCACTGGTTTTTCTGAGCAAGAGTCAGGTTCAATTCCAACATTAGTGGTAGAACTTAAATATTTTGAAAGCAAGCCAGTGATTCGCCGTTTAGAGCGAGTGAGTGGGCCTTCGTTGCAAGTGTATTGTAAAAAAGATCAGTTGCCGCAAGTGGATAACGGGTTGGGTATTGCGATTGTGTCGACGTCACAAGGTGTGATGACTGCGCAGCAAGCCGCTCAAATTGGTCAAGGCGGCGAAATATTGTGTTACGTGAGTTAGTAGGCAGGAGAATGAAATGATCAGCCGCGTTGCAAAGCAACCCATTAAAATTCCCGCAGGTGTCGACGTGCAAATCACGACGAATCGTATTTCGGTGAAGGGAAAATTGGGCGAATTGAAGGAATCATTTCCTGATGTCATTAAAATCGCAAAAAATGATGGCCAATTGCAATTATCGACTGTTGGCGGTGAGCAAGGAACAGTCGCTGTTGCAGGAACGATTCGCGCATTGGTTCAAAACATGGTGAACGGCGTTTCGGTTGGGTTTATTAAAAAATTGGTATTGGTTGGCGTTGGTTATCGCGCCAAAGTGCAAGGTAACGCATTGGATTTGTCAGTCGGTTTTTCGCATCCCTATGTGATGAAAATGCCAAAAGGAATAACAGTTGAAACACCGAGTAATACAGAAATTACGCTTAAAGGCGCTGATAAACAGTTGTTGAGTCAGGTGGCTGCGAATATTCGTGATGTGCGACCGCCAGAGCCTTACAAAGGCAAAGGTATTCGTTATGAAAACGAAAAGATTGTTTTGAAAGAAGGTAAGAAAAAATAATGTCTACGCAAAATAAAAGAGTGGCGCGCGCAAAAAGAGCTGGGCGCACCAGACACCAAATTAGAACGCTGGGCGTGAATCGGTTGACGGTGTTTCGTTCCGCGAACCATATTTATGCGCAAGTATTTTCTCCTTGTGGCGCAACCGTTTTGGTTGCCGCGTCCACGCTGGATAAAGATGCTAAAGTTGCTGATGTAAAACATTGCGGCAATATCAAAGCAGCAGCCGTTGTCGGTAACTTATTGGCGAAACGTTGCAAGGTTGCAGGCATTGTAAAAGTAGCGTTTGATCGTTCCGGATACCGTTATCATGGTCGCGTCAAAGCATTGGCAGATGCCGCGCGTGAAGGCGGCGTTGAATTTTAGAAGGTAATCATTATGGCAGCAGCAGAACACGCAACAGAACTACCGGTAACGGATGGTATTGCGGATAAATTAGTGGGTGTGCGCAGAGTCACGAAAGTAGTGAAGGGTGGGCGCGTCTTTGGTTTTTCGGCATTAGTCGTTGTGGGTGATGGTTTGGGCCGTATTGGTTTTGGTCAAGGCAAATCAAAAGAAGTGCCTATCGCTATTCAAAAAGCAACGGATGCTGCGCGTCGCAATATGGTTCAAATCCCATTGAACGGTACAACGCTGCATCATCCCGTTCGTGCTCGTCACGGTGCAAGTAAAGTGTTGTTGATTCCTGCATCAGAAGGCACTGGAATTATTGCGGGTGGTGCCGCGCGCGCGGTGTTTGAAGTGATGGGTGTGAGAAATGTTTTTGCAAAGAATGTGGGATCAACGAATCCCGTTAATGTGGTGCGTGCGACCATCAAAGGATTGATGTCGATGTTAACACCCGACATGGTTGCGAAGAAACGCGGAAAGACAGTGCAAGCGATATTGGGAAAAAATAATGGCAAACACTAAGAAAAAAAGTGCTGCGAAGAATGCCGGCGCTTCCAAAAAATTGAAAGTGACGTTGACGCACAGTCGTTATGGTAGAAAACCAGGGCATGCTTTATGCGTGAAGGGGTTGGGTTTGCGTCGTGTGCGTGATGCGGTTGTAGTAGAAGCGCAGCCAGCTATTCTCGGCATGATTAATCAGGTGGCTTATTTGGTTCGGGTTGAGGAAGTGTAACATGTCGCTGTTGTTGAATAAGATTAAACCGGCACCTGGCTCCAAGCACGCGAAAAAGCGTTTGGGTCGCGGTGTTGGCTCTGAGCTTGGAAAAACTGCGGGTCGTGGTCACAAAGGTCAGCATGCGCGCGCAGGTGGTTTTCACAAAATAGGTTTCGAAGGTGGTCAAATGCCTTTGCAACGCCGTTTACCTAAATTTGGTTTCGCATCGCGTATTGCGCCAACTAGAGCGCAAATTCGGTTGTCCGAATTGAATCAAATTTCAGCTGAGGTGATCGATGTTGCGGCATTAAAATCAGCAAATCTAGTCGCGCAAACAGCAGAATCAGTTAAAGTATTTTTGTCAGGTGAATTGAAGAAGCCAGTGAAATTGCGTGGAGTGAAAGTAACAGCAGGTGCTAAAAAAGCGATTGAAACTGCTGGCGGGGAAGTATTACCGTAATCGGAGCTGCGATCGTGAGAGAGCGGTACGAAACAGAGGAACATACGTGAGAGAAGCCGCAAAACTAGGCGCAGGCTTGCAGTCCGGTGGACTGGGCGAGCTTAAAAGGCGACTGTTGTTCGTATTGCTTGGCATTATTGTGTTTCGATTGGGATCATATATCCCAGTCCCTGGATTAAATCCAGAATCTGTTGCGCGTCTATTCCAGCAAAACGAAGGTGGCGTGCTGGGAATGTTCAACATGTTTTCTGGTGGCGCGTTGAATCGTATGACGATTTTTGCGCTAGGCATTATGCCTTACATTTCAGCGTCCATCATTGTGCAAATGTATGGGACAGTTTCGCCAAAGCTGTTACAGCTGAAAAAAGAAGGCGAGGCGGGCCGCAGAAAAATGAATCAATACACGCGTTATTTGACGCTGGCATTGTCATTTATTGAGGCTGTTTTTATCACGCGGTGGTTGGTTCACAGCAATACAGTGATCAACGCAAACGCCGTTTTTTACGTGTCAGCCATTGTGACGTTGGTGACAGGCACGATGTTCATCATGTGGCTGGGTGAACAAATGACGGAGCGGGGTGTTGGGAACGGAATTTCCCTGATTATTTTTTCAGGAATTGTGGCGCGTTTTCCATCCGCAATCGCGCAGGTAATGAACCAGGTCAGGCAAGGCCAGATGCAGGTTATTACATTGGTGTTGTTGTTTGTGGTGGTCGCAGCTGTTACGTTGGTGGTCGTTTATTTTGAGCGTGCGCAACGCCGAATTACGATCAACTACGCGAAGAGACAGCAGGGTAATCGGCTATATGCAGCGCAAACTAGCCATTTGCCGTTGAAAATTAATATGGCGGGTGTGATTCCGCCGATATTTGCGCAAAGTATTATTTTGTTTCCAGGCGCAATTGCAAAATTTCTGGGAGCAACGAAAGGATTTGCTTGGCTAAATTCGGTGGCGTTGGCGTTATCGTCTGGACAGCTGGCTTATATGATCGTGTTTGCTATCACGGTCATATTTTTTAGTTTTTTTTATACAGCACTGGTATTTAATCCGAAGGAAACGGCTGAAAATTTAAAGCAACAGGGTGCGTTTATTCCAGGAATTCGCCCTGGTGAGCAAACGGCGATTTACATTGATGGAATCATGACGCGTTTGACGGTGGTGGGCTCGATATATTTAGCGCTCGTTGCTCTGTTGCCGCAGTTTTTGATTTTGGCCTGGAACGTGCCTTTTTATTTTGGCGGCACATCGCTTCTGATTGTGGTGGTAGTGCTGATGGATTTTATGTCGCAAGTGCAAGCGCATTTGATGAGTCATCAATACGAGTCATTGATGCGTAAGTCGGGAACAAAAGGATCTAAATTGGGGTTGATTCGTTAAATAAACAAAGAGTCGCGCGCGTAAGCAAGCGAGAAGTGCGTTTTTTAGTATTATGCTTGGTAGGGAGCCGCGCGCGTAAGCAAGCGATATCTTATCTGAGCAAGTGTGTTAATTTGACTGAGAGAAAATATGAAAGTAAGAGCATCAGTAAAAAAAATATGTCGCAATTGCAAAATTGTGCGTCGCAATAGATCCGTGCGCGTGATTTGTACGGATAGCCGACACAAACAAAGGCAGGGGTAAAACAGGACATAGACACGAGCGGTAGCGAGTGTATATTCTTGCAATTTTACCGTCCGGACGTTATTCTAGGCGGTTTTTAGGGGCAGTTTAAGATTTTGGAGTGAACAGTATGGCAGTTGCGCGTATTGCAGGGGTGAATATCCCGGCACAGAAGCACATTAACATTGGTCTACAGTCCATTTATGGCGTTGGCCCTACGCGTGCGAATCAAATTTGCAAGACGGCGAGTGTAAAGCCGGGTACAAAAGTGAGTGAATTATCCGAAGCGGAGCTCGATTTATTGCGCGCCGCTGTTTCGAAATTCACAGTGGAAGGGGATCTGCGTCGCGAAGTGTCCATGCACGTAAAACATAAAATGGATTTAGGTTGTTACCAGGGTATTCGTCATCGCAAAGGGTTACCGGTTCGTGGTCAGCGCACGAGAACAAATGCGCGTACACGTAAAGGAAAACGTAAAGCAATTAGAACTTGAGGCATTTCATGACGACACCAACAACGCCAACGACACCAGAAACAACGACAGTAGCGCCGGCAGCAGCCACAGCGGCCAAGAAAAAAGCCAAGCGCAAAATTTCTGAAGGCATTGCTAATATACAAGCATCTTTTAATAACACGTTAGTTTCTATTTGCACGCCGTCGGGTGATGTGTTGTGTCAAGGATCTGCGGGTCGCGCTGGTTTCAAAGGTTCTCGAAAAGGTACGCCATTTGCAGCGCAGCTTGCTGCAGAAGCGGTGGCGAAAAAAGCGATTGAAGAGTTTGCGCTGCGTCGTGTCACGATTAACGTGAGCGGTCCTGGCGCGGGTCGGGATTCCGCAGTGAGAGCATTGCGAAATGCTGGGTTAGAAGTGATGCGTTTGGTAGACAACACACCGTTGCCGCATAACGGCTGTCGTCCACGCAAGAAACGAAGAGTATAAATAAAAACAGAAGCACGCGCGCAGCGAAGCGGAGCAAGTGCGTTGAGGTTTGGCACATTAAGGTTTTATAACTATGGCAAGATACTTAGGTCCAAAATGTCGTCTTTCTCGCCGCGAGAAAACTGATTTAGGTTTGAAAAGCGGCATTCGCGACATCGAAACGAAATGTAAGTTTGATCACACACCTGGCCAGCATTGGCAGCGTCGTGGTCGTGTGACTGACTACGCAACGCAATTGCGCATGAAGCAAATGATTCGTCGTTATTACGGCGTATTAGAAAAGAAATTTCGTTTGTATTATCAAGAAGCGGATCGCTTGAAAGGGTCTACTGGCGAAAATTTGTTACGCATTTTGGAATCGCGTTTGGATAATGTGGTGTATCGCATGGGTTTTGCGGTGACGCGCGCGGAAGCGAGACAATTGGTTTCTCATAAATCAGTTCTTGTAAACGGGCACGTGGTGAATATCCCTTCTTGCGCAGTAGAACCGGGCGACATCATTTCGATTCGCGAAAAATCGAAAAAGCAATTGCGTATTGCTGCAGCAATTGATCTGGCGCAGCAACGCGAGCCAATTTCTTGGATAGATGTGGATGCTAAAGAAATGTCGGGAATCTATAAAGCATTGCCGGAAGTAGATCAATTACCAACAGAGTTTAAAGTGAACTACGTAGTCGAGTTGTATTCTAAATAAAACTGCTGCAATAAAACGATTGAGGCCCTAACGATGCAAGAACTTTATAAAACTTTTTTAACGCCAAACGTGATACAAGTGCAAAATGTTTCTTCAACGCATCATAAAATTACGCTTGAACCTTTCGAACGTGGATTTGGACATACGCTGGGTAACGCGTTACGTCGTATTTTGCTGTCTTCTATGTTGGGCGCTGCGGTGGTTGAAGTACAAATCGATACCGTGCTGCACGAATACAGCACGCTTGAGGGCGTTCGCGAAGATGTGATCGACATCATGTTGAATTTGAAAGGGCTTGCGATTCGTCTGAATAATTTAAGCGAAATCACTTTGACATTACACAAAAAAGGCCAAGGTCCCGTAACTGCCGGCGATATTTCATTGGAAAATGGCGTTGAAATCATCAACCCAGATCACATCATCGCAAATTTAACGCAAGACGGCGAAATCAAAATGACGCTGAAGATCATGATGGGTCGCGGATATCAACCTGCATCGGTTCGTGAATTAGCATATCAAAACACGCGCCCCATTGGTGTGTTGGTGTTGGACGCGTCTTTTTCTCCCGTGAAACGCATTGCTTATCAAGTTGAGAATGCGCGTGTTGAAAATCGCACTGACTTAGATAAATTAATTATTGATTTGGAAACCAATGGTACGTTGGATCCCGAAGAAGCGATTCGCTTCTCAGCTGCGATTTTAAGACAACAACTGTCCGCGTTTGTGGATCTTCAACATGAAATTGCTGCAAGACCAAGACAAAGCAAAACACACATTGATCCCATGTTACTGCGCTCTGTCGATGACTTGGAATTGACGGTGCGCGCTGCTAATTGTTTAAAAGCAGAAAATATTTATTACATCGGTGATTTAGTGCAACGCAGCGAACAAGATTTATTGAAGACACCCAATCTTGGAAAAAAATCATTGCTAGAAATTAAAAGTGTTTTGGTTCAACGTGGATTGTCCTTGGGCATGGCTTTAGATTCTTGGCCGCCCGCAGAATTGCAGGACAAACCGCAATAAGGAGCCGCGCGCGTAAGCAAGCGATATTTAATTAAGAAGCACGCGCGACAGCGAGTGCGTGAAATTTTATAGAAGCACGCGCGAAGCGTAAGCGAAGCAAGTGCGTAATAATTTGGAGCTGCAAACATGCATCACCGTAAATCTGGAAGAAAGCTAAGTCGCCACACAGCGCATCGCAAAGCAATGTTTGCCAACATGTCATCGTCGTTGATAAAACACGAGCTGATTAAAACAACTTTGCCTAAAGCAAAAGAGTTGCGTCGTCATATCGAGCCTTTAATTACGCTCGCTAAAAAAGACAGCGTTGCAAATCGTCGCTTGGCATATTCACGTTTGCGTGATCTTGAAGCGGTAACGCGCTTATTCACGACGGTAGCGCCACGCAATGTAAAACGCCCCGGTGGCTATGTTCGTGTACTCAAATGCGGCTTTCGCGCGGGCGATACCGCACCGATGGCCATTGTCGAAATGGTCGATCGTTAATAACAAAAGCTGCACCTTAACCCCCCATTAAAATCACCATTTCGACTGTGCGGGCAGCGTCTTTGTGCTACGCTTGCGCTGAATTTGACGTAGAAGCACGCGTATATCGCAAGGAGCCGCGCGCGTTAGCAAGCGAGATTTGCGAAGCAAATCATTTTTATTTACGGAGCAAGTGCGATGGCAGTAGTAGAAAATGATGGCGTCGCTGATGAAACCGGCGCATTTATTCCAGCAGACTCATCCGTCTTTCGTCGATTCCAGAATTTTTTTCCCCAGCTCACTAAAATTTTAACGCTTGACGCACTTGTCGATGGCTACTTTTCTATTCCCAGCAGCCTTTCTATTTTGGCTTGCACAACGCGTGGCGGATTTAACGATGCGCAAGGATTTTTACCGTTGCTTTTGTGTAGTTTGGTATGGAATGGGCTAGATGTGGCGCGCGCATTATTTAGTTTGCCAAAATTTTATAGCGATGCGAAAAAATCTATTTTGCATCCCAATATCAAATGGGCCATGTTCATCACGATTGCGATTTATTTTGGTTTTATTTTACCGATGGCAACGCTGCTTGCATTAATTTCATCTTCAAAAGCCGCGCATGAAAAAGGTGTTCCAGTTATTTTGAATTCCAATGATACATTGGGTTCACCGCTAACACTGGCTTTCAGTAATTTCGCTTTCGGAGGCGGTTTGTTGTTAAATGCCATGATCGAAGCCTATTCTTTTTTTCGTGCGCGTTATAAATTAACGATGCAAGATGATCAATATAATTTATATACTGAGTACCTACTGAAACATAGAAAAACATGCAACTTTGATGATGCTCAACCATCGCTCGCCATGCAAACACGCCGTGAAAAATGGGTTATTGCAAGCATCAACAGCGTGAGCTCACGCGACAGCGAATTACTCCCGCATCAAATCGAAAAAATAGAACAAAATTTTATTGCATTTGCTGCTGATGTCATTGGATTTTTAGGTGCGATGTTTGGCGGCACTTCGATGTTGCTGGATGATGACACCGGAAGGCGACTGGCTATGGTCACCGCATCTTGCTACATCTTGTCTTCGCTGGCTCGTTTATTTAAATTATCAGCCACGGTTATGTCATCGTCGCAGGATAATTATAAAAAATTAATTTCAACTTTATTTGTTTTACCATCAATGATCAAAGATCATGGGCCGAGAATAATTAATTCTTTGAATCAAGAATGACGAGTATCCGCGCCGGGCGCGTCTCTGGATTGGTTGACTGTTGCAACCCAGGATAATAAAATACTCAATAGATTGAGTATTTTTACTCACTCCGTTGAGTAAAATAGTAACTAGTTGAATAATAATGTATTATAGACAACAAGAACAGGTGTTGATAAAGCGAATACAAGACAAAAGGCGCTTTATTCAGGCGTTGGCTGGTCCGCGCCAAACTGGTAAAACCACTTTGGCACATCAAGCAGCAAAATCAACGGGTATCCCTCATCACTATGCATCAGCCGATATTCCGGGAATTCCCGATGCCGCGTGGATTAAAATTGCCTGGGAAACAGCGCGCACTTTATTAAAAAGCGGTGCACACAAAGCATTGCTTATTCTTGATGAAATTCAAAAAATTGAACAATGGTCAACGATCGTTAAAGCAGAATGGGATGCAGACACGCGACATCAACGCAATCTCCAGGTGATTATTTTAGGATCCGCCCCATTATTAATTCAGCAGGGATTAACAGAAAGTTTGGCAGGACGATTTGAATTAATTTCCGTACGGCCTTGGTCTTATCTCGAAATGAAAAATGCATTTGGATGGAGCTTGGAACAGTATGTGTATTATGGCGGCTATCCGGGTTCTGCGCCGCTAATTGAAGAGTCGGATCGTTGGTTATCTTACATTCGCGATTCATTGATTGAAACCACATTATCTCGAGACATTTTGTTATTAAATATCATTCAAAAACCGGCGTTATTGCGCCGATTATTTCAATTGGGTTGTGAATACTCCGGGCAAATTTTATCGTATCAAAAAATGTTAGGGCAATTACATGATGCGGGAAATACAACAACGCTTGCGCACTATTTACAATTATTAAGCGGATCAGGAATGATTACTGGCGTTGAAAAATATTATGGAAAAAAAATTATGCGGCGATCATCAAGCCCAAAATTACTCGCATTAAATACCGCATTAATTTCCGCTAATAATGCGATATCATTCGAAGCAGCCATTCATCATAGTGAATATTGGGGAAGGTTGGTGGAGTCGACGATAGGTGCGCATTTAATGAATCATCCCGCGTCCATTACGCAGCAAGTGTATTATTGGCGTGATGGTAATGATGAAGTAGATTTTATTATCGAAAATAATAACGAATTAATTGCGCTTGAAGTCAAAAGTGGCCGACAGAAATCAGCGTCAGGACTGATTGCATTTTCAAAAAAATTTCCAACAGCGCGCTTGTTGCAGATTGGTGGTGATAATGCGATGACATTAGAAAATTTTTTAACGAATGGTGATATTTTTAATTGATTAATGATAGAAAAGCGATGGGTCTTGAACTGAATGCTAACGCCTTTAATGATCGGAAAAAAAACGTTTGACAGCAATTTAATTCAAGCGCCATTAGCAGGCGTCAGTTGTGCGCCTTTTCGTGAATTAGTCTGTCAATTTGGTTCTGTTGCGTATTGTTGCACTGAAATGTTGTCGGCGCTGCATATTGCAAACGACAGTGATCGTAGTCCGCGATATCAATCACGCGCCCCAATTGAAAAAAATTTATGTTGGCAATTATCGAGTAATAAGCCGGATGTGCTCGCACGCGCGAGTGAGTATGCAATAAAAAATAAAGCGGATATTTTGGATTTAAATTGTGGATGTCCGCAGCCTAAGATTCGAAAAAAAGGATGCGGTAGCCAATTATTAGCGGATGAAAAAAAATTATCGCAACTAATTAAAGCGATGAAACGGGATGATATAACGCCAATCACCGTGAAAATGCGAATCGATGCGGGACACGGTGAATTTTGTGAAGTCAGTGTTGCAAAAATGTTAGAAGAAGCGGGCGCCAACGCCATTATTATTCACGGCCGACATTGGACGCATGATTATGATATCGCATGTCAATTTGAAGCCATTGCCAATGTAGTTGCTTCTGTGAAAATTCCTGTGATTGGAAATGGTGATATCAATAATGCAAAAGATCTCAATATTTTTTTTGAAAACACACAGTGCGCGGGATTTATGATTGGCAGAGCAAGTGTTGGGCAACCCTGGTTGTTTCAACAAATCGCCTGCGAATTAGCGGGAAAATCATTTCAAGCACCAACATTATCTGAAGTGGGAAAATTATTTTTGCAGCATGTCAGTGGATTAATTGCATTGGATGGCGAACGCAATGCGATTTTTCAATCACGCAAATTGGGAAAATATTACGCACGAAATATTAAAAATAAAAATGAATTTTTGTCTCAATTATACGAAATTGATTCTTTTCGGTTTCTTGAAAAAATGGTGCAGGATTGTTTTGCGTAGTCGCGCCAGGCGCTTAGAACGAAAGGCTTTTATTGACAAAAAATACATTTATATTTTACTACAATGTGATAATATATACCTTTATATTTTAACGGATAATTTCAGGAGTTTCACAACCCACTGAATCCAAAAAATTTTCTGTTGAGTAACCCCCTATTTGAAAGTACTATAATTTCAACCGAGGAGGGGAAATAGCTTATTATCCTTAACCAAGGACTTTGAAGGCGATACCAAACCGTCACTTTCAATCATGCTTGGATTGCCAAGGCAGTAAAGTGGTTTTTGCTTGAGAGCAAGAACATGGCGATTATTTCAGTAGGATATGGAAGTTACACGACAACATTGCCATCGGGTGTGTTAACACCCTCAACGTTTCAGGGCGTGCCATTATCACCTGAGGTCTCAACCGATTTTACGGGGCCAATTCCCACTAACGACTGGGCTTCATCTATCATTTATCCTCATTTTGGAGATCATTATTCAGCGCCGTTGTTTGCGCAACCCATGAATATGCAAGCGGATGCACATGGATTAAATTTGGGTTACACCGCAACACCCACTATGTATCTTGATAATCACGGCGGTCAATTTAAATTTGAATACACTTATCATCCTGATATCAGCATTGGATTAAGTGATATGAATTCTGCCGATACGCGCATGGAAAAATCGTCTGCGTATTTCAATCAAGCGGTGTGGCAAGATACCGATTCTAATTCGCAATTGCATGCGACGTTTGGCCACGGTTCCCCATTTACTTTTTTTGAACGCACGGGTGATGCGCCGGTATCCATTAATTTAGTGGCAAATAATCAAAATTTAATTGGGCAACCCACATCAACGAATGAAATATTTAAAATAGAGCATGTCAATGGCGTTTACGATGGCGGTGAGATTTCCATGAATTTATTGGTGAATGCAGTGGCAGGGCAGGGCAGTGAAGTGGGTAATGCGATTGAAGCGCGTGTTTCAATTGATACGAATGGTGATGGAAAATTTGATTATGTCAAAACCATGAATTATTTTCCATTGGACGGCTCTGGAAATACAACTGAAAATTATTTACAAAGTGAATCAGGCAGAAGTTCTGGCGCGAGTGAGCTTGGACAGCTTGGAAATTTAAGTGATGCCACCATACAAGTGGAAGTGTGGAAAACATTTGGCACGGGCGATGTGTCGGTGCAAACCGGTTCGTCTAGTGTGACATTGCCATTTAATAACATGCAATTATTTTTATCGAGCGATGGCGAACAAAACACATTAATGACAATACCCGGTGCCGCCAGTGAATTGATCGTGGGTTCTGTTGGTGAATCGGTAGTGTCGTGGGACGGCCCCGGACAAATTTTTTATTTCGATGGCAATGTGCTTGGCATTACTATTAACGGAAACAGTTATGGATTATTTGCGCCTGTCGGTAGTGAATGGAATTTAGAAAGTGGTCAAATTACGTCTGATTTAAGCGGAAAAGATTATTTTTCAGCAGCATTATTACCGGATGATTCTGTTGCAACATTACAAAATTTTTATCAACACGCGTATGCGTTTGTGACAGACAGTGATATTACTTTTTCTTACGATGAAAATAATTCCACAGTGACTACGAATTTTGAAGTGACCACTGAATTAAAAGAACCCGGTTTTTCCAGCGAGGCATTAACCGCTTTATATCCGCATCAATGGTTAAATTCATCGGATGCATTGACAGAGTACACGTATCAAGTGCCGCAAGGCGAAATGAAATTACATGAAGGTAATTCATTTACCACTGAAACGCTTTATACTGGCGTTTTGCCTGTGTTACCGAATTTTTTGGATGATGCGCAACAACAACAATTATCTACTTTGATCGATGTAGAATATCACCACCTTGCTGCACTGCCTGAAGTCATCACCGCGCAAGATGCGTATTGGTCTGGCAAGGCGATGGCGCGTCTCGGCGAATTGGCGCAATTGGCGGATCAAGTTGGCAACGAAGACGCCAAAATATTTTTCATCGACACCATCAAATCTGAATTACAAGATTGGTTTACCGCGAGTGACGCTGAAGGCGATAAACAATTTTATTACAATTCAGAATGGAACACGTTGCAAGCATATCCTTCCGGTTTTAATTCCGATACTGAATTAAATGATCATCATTTTCATGCAGGATATCTTGTCAAAGCTGCTGCTGTGGTTGCGCAATTTGATCCGCAGTGGGCAGAAGAATGGGGCGGCATGGTGGATTTAGTGATTCAAGATGTCGCCAACACGGATGAAACCAATGTCATGTTTCCGGTGTTGCGAAATTTTGATCCTTACGCAGGACATTCTTGGGCGAATGGTCACGGTGCATTTTTCTCTGGAAATAATCACGAATCTTCTTCGGAAGCAATGCAGCTCGCAAGTGCGTTAACTTTGTGGGGCGCTGAGACAGGTAATGATGCATTGCAAGAATTGGGAACGTATTTGTTTTCAACGGAATTATCCGCGATTCAACAATATTGGTTTGATGTGGATGGTATTAATTTTCCCGCGAATTTTGATCACAGTACGATTGGTATGGTGTGGGGTGATGGTGCGGTATATGGCACTTGGTTTTCTGCAGATCCCGAAATGATTCACGGCATTAATTATTTGCCGGTGACCGCTGCGTCTTTGTATTTAGGTTTGTATCCTGAAAATGCCGCGCAAAATTATGCTGAAATCGTGCAACGCAATGGCGGTCCACCGAATCAATGGACGGATATTTTGCGAGAATATCAAGCGTTTTTTGATTCTGAAGCAGCATTGAATGGTTACAATTTTAATTACACACCGGAAGAAGGCGAGTCTTACGCGCACACGTATGCTTGGTTGCATAATATGAATGCATTGGGGGAAGTGAATCGTTTTGTCACTGCAGACACACCTTTTTACGCGGTATTTGATCAAGATGGATTACTGACGTATGTGGCTTACAATCCGATGGATGCAGAACAAGTCATTACATTTTCTGATGGCACCACACTTACGTTAGATGCGCACGAAACGATAGCAGAAAATATTAATCAGTCGTGGTCATCGGTGACAGGAATGATTGAACATGAAACGGTTCCAAATCCTAATCTTGATCCAGAACCAGAACCAGAACCAGAACCAGAACTTAATCCTGATCCTGATCCTGATCCTGATCCTGATCCTATTCTTATTCCTGATGGCGACGAGATTATTGGCACCAATGCCGGTGAAACAATAATGGGAACGCAAAACACGGATGTGATTTACGCACTTGGTGGCAACGATATTATTCACGCCGCGCACGGCAATGACACCATTTATGCTGGCGATGGCGATGATCGCGTTTATGGCAATTGGGATAACAATATTATTATCGGCGGTGCGGGCGCAGATTTTATGAATGGCGGTCAAGAAAATAATACGTATGTGTATTTAGATTTAAATGATTCAACGTCATCACACATGGACACGATAGAACAATTTAAAGTGGGTCATGATCGATTGGATTTTGCTGCACTCAATATCAGTGCGAACGATGTGCATATTCAAGTTATTAATGACAGCGCAACGCTTTCGGTGATGAACAGCGACTTAGCGATTCAATTTATTGCGATGACCGGATTGCTTTCTATCAACGATATTATTTTTAATTCTTCTGTGATACCAAATCCAGAACCAGAACTCGAACCAGAACTCGAACCAGAACTCGAACCAGAACTCGAACCAGAACCAGAACCTGAATCTAGCGATATTGCGGGAACAGATGCGGGAGAAACACTATTCGCAACAGCGAACAATGATGTGATGTTTGGTTTGGGCGGCAATGATATTTTGCACGCATTCGATGGAGATGATGTGGTTTATGGCGGTAGCGGTGATGACATGGTGCATGCAAATTCTGGTAATGACACGGTGTATGGTGATGCAGGTAATGACTCAATATTTAGTAATGATGGAAATGATGTGTTGATCGGTGGCGCGGGCAGTGATTTTTTAAATGGGGGTGCCGGCAGTGATGTTTTCAAATACACGGTGCTGACGGATTCCACCGCTGGATCATCTGACTTCATTCAAAGTTATGAGCAAGGGTTCGATAAAATTGATTTGTCAGTACTGAATGTATCATTCGATCAATTAACATTTTCACAAAGCATTGGTTACAACTATATTGGAATTATTGGAACAGATTTTTCAATTAAAGTTGGCGATGGTTACAAAACATTTTCTGTTGATGATTTTATTTTAGATCCAAATGCATTACCGTCATCAGATCCAGAACCAGATTCAGAACCCACGCCAGAACCTTCGCCTGAACCCACGCCAAGTGCTAATAATATTGTCGGAACTGATTCGGGTGAAACAATTTTTGGCACGCTCAGTATCGATAATATTTATGGTTTAAGTGGCGACGACACGATTCATGGAATGGAAGGGGATGATGCGATATATGCAGGCAATGGAAATGATATTGTGCACGGTAACGCAGGCAATGACATGATCATGGGTGGTGCTGGTAATGACACATTGTATGGCAATATAGGAAATGATGTATTAGACGGCGGTGCTGGAAAAGATTTCTTGGTGGGTGGCGATGGTAATGATGTATATCGTTACACGAATTGGCTGGATTCTACCACCACGCAAAGTGACACCATTGAAAGTTTTCGCAGTGGTTACGACAAATTGGATTGGACAGATCTGCATGTCAGCGCTAACGACATTGTCATTCGCGCGCACGACGGCATTCAAACTGTCTCCGTTGCTAACACTGAATTCTCAGTGGATCTCATTTCGTCAGACAATATCACCAAGGATGATATTGTGATATAAGAAATTCAATAATATCCTATTTCAAGTGCGAGATTTTAAATAGGGCCTAAGAAGCACGCGCGAAATGTTGCGTAGCAACATGGAGCAAGTGCGAGCAGTATAGCACCAACAGATAACTTTATTATGCTTCAAATAAATAACATCACACTTCGCCGCGGGACAAAATTATTATTTGAAGAAGCGTCGCTGCGTCTGGATGTTGGATATAAAGCGGGATTAATCGGTAGAAATGGCACAGGCAAGACATCACTTCTAAAATTAATCATGCGTGAAATACACGAAGATCAAGGTGATTTTTCGATTCCGAGTACATGGCGCATTTCACATTTGGCGCAAGAATTACCGGATACTAACGAATTGGCATTTGCGTATGCGCGTGCAGGTGATACTGAATGGATTGCATTGCAAGAAAAAATTGCGGTAGCAGAAAAAGAAAATGATGGTATTGCGCTCGGTAATTACTATGCCGAACTCGATGCCATCGATGGTTATCGCATTGATGCACGTGTTGCCGTTATTTTAAAAGGATTGGGATTCTCAGATGAAGAATTTGAAAAGCCCGTTAAATCTTTTTCAGGTGGTTGGCAAATGCGTTTGCAATTGGCGCGCGTATTAATGTCAAAGGCAGATTTATTGCTGCTAGATGAACCAACCAATCATTTGGATTTAGAAAGTATTGCGTGGCTCACACAATGGACAAAGGAATACAAAGGTACATGCATTATTATCTCCCACGATCGTTATTTTTTAGATGAAGTCACGACACACACGATTCAATTGGCGAATCTTCAATTAAAATTATATCAGGGTAATTATTCTTCATTTGCAAAACAATTCTCAGATTTTTTGTTGCTGCAAGAAAAAATGAATACTAAAATTTTAAAAAAACGCGCGCATTTGCAAAAATTCGTTGATCGTTTTCGCGCGAAAGCCTCGAAAGCGAAGCAAGCGCAAAGCCGCTTAAAAGCGATGGAAAAATTACAAGTGACGACAGATTGGCAAGAAGAAGCGAACATTTCATTTGAATTTTTTGAACCGAAACCAACGGGTTACCCTACCATTTCCATTCGCGCCAATTGTGGTTATGACGATAAAATTATTTTAAAGAACGTGAGTTTGAATTTGAGTGAAGGGGATCGCATTGGTGTGATTGGTGTGAATGGCAGCGGAAAATCCACCTTATTAAAAACTGTCGCACAAAAATTATCGGTGGTCAGCGGCGACATCACGTTTCACTCTCAAACGAATATTGGATATTTTTCACAAGACCAGGTCGATATGTTGCAACTGGATGAAACACCGCTTTTCCATTTCAAAGAGCGTTATCCTGATATTGCAGAAACACAAGCGCGCGGATTTTTAGGGCGATTTGGATTTAGCAATGATCGTGTATTTGAAAAAGTATCTGTTTTTTCGGGTGGTGAAAAAGCACGTTTGGCACTGGCATTATTAATTTGGAGCAAGCCCAACGTGTTGTTACTCGATGAACCGACCAATCATCTAGATATGCATATTCGCGAAGCGCTTATTTTAGCGTTAGAAGATTTTACTGGCGCCTTATTGTTGGTTTCGCACGATCGTTATTTTATTGAATGTTGTGTTGATGCTTTATGGATGGTAAATCACGGCACAGTAAAAATGTATGATGGCACATTAGCGGATTATGAGGCGTCGCAATTAGCCAATACGCCAACTTCTAACAATAAAAAAGAAAATCAAACAATTATTTCCAAAGAAAATAAAAAATTAATTCTTCAAATTGAGCGTGACATTGCAACGTTTGAAAAAAAATTAGCAAAGATTGAGGAAGCGTTAGCTGATCCTGATGTGTATCACGCGACTCAAAAAGAAAAATTGAGCGAATTATCACAAGAAAAAAAATCTTTACGTGCTGCAATTGAGGCGAAAGAGAAAGAGTGGTTGCGGTTGTCGGAGTAATTTCCGTGGATCCCGCGATCAAGTCGCGGGACGACGTGCCCCATTTTTTTTAAGAAATTGTTTGAGTGTCTCAAGGCATTACCGCTTGCGGGCTGGTTGTGTTTTCAGTAGGTTCTGTTTGGTTTGTCGATTTAATTGCTAACGGCGCATCTGCCAAATCCCATTCTTCTGATTTTAGATTTTGTGGCGCGCGAAAAAATTGATAACCCCCTGTCGTTGTTTTTTGCGCGAGATAATAAACACCGGAGCCTGTGCATTGCGCAAGATACCATGTTCCAGAAGCGGCCAATTTGATGGTAGACACGATGAGTACAGTGCCAAGATAAGTTACCATGTAGGTTGCGCCGTCGAGTGCTAACTGCGTGGGTTGTACCACCGTGTTAATCGCAGCTTGCAGACCATTCGATATCACTTTAGAAATTACAAACTCACCGACTGCGCCGGGGATGGATGCGGAAAACATAGTAGAATCTCCTTGTGCCATACTACCTAATGTTAACAGACGTTCACTTCCGTATTCAATAACACGTGAAAGCGTTCGTGCACTGTTTGTCGTATTTCATCGGCGAGTTTTTGAATGGCGCTGCCATCATGCCCATAATTGACGAGCACCAATGCTTGATGTTGGTGCACGCCTACATTGCCGCACCGTTTTCCTTTTAATCCGCATTGTTCGATGAGCCACGCTGCAGGAATTTTAACGTAATCATCATCAATTGGAAAATGCGGCACTTTAAAAAATTGTTTTTGAATATCAGTTAATATTTTTTTTGTGATCACCGGATTTCTAAAAAAACTGCCTGCATTGGGAATTTTTTTGGGATCCGGTAATTTTGATTGACGAATGCGAATGATGGCATCGCTGATGGTTTTAATTGTCATTGTTTCGTCGCGTAATTCTTTTTGAATATCGCCATACGTTGTGTGAAAAACAGGATTTTTATTGAGTCGCAATGTCACATGTGTGATACACATTTTATTTTTTAATTGATTTTTAAAAATGCTGTCGCGATAATGCAATTCACAATCAGTGTTATGAAATATGCACGACGTATTATTGTCAAGATCAATTGCATCAACACATTCCAAAACCTCTTTTAATTCCACACCGTAAGCACCGATATTTTGAACGGGGGCAGCACCGACTGTACCTGGAATTAAGGATAAATTTTCAATGCCCGCATAATTATTTTGTATGCAATATAAAACTAATTGATGCCAATTTTCACCGGCTGCCGCTTTAATCCAAACATATTCATCGTCCTCATTTATTTTCTCAATACCCTTAATTTGGTTGTGGATCACCAAACCCTCAAAATCACGGGTGAATAAGAGGTTGCTTCCTTCGCCCAATATCAGTTTCGGTGTGTCGCAAAAACACGTATCATCGAGCAGGATTTTCAGCGCATCGGTAGAAGTAATCGTGACAAAATGCCTGGCTTGTACATCCACATTAAATGTATTGTGTGGCCGCAATGATTTATTTTTTTCGATATGCATAGTGGAATATTATCATGACTGAGTTAAAAAATACGCGTTTTCTCGATGCATTATTGAAAAAACCCATCGATCGCACGCCGATTTGGTTGATGCGTCAAGCGGGGCGTTATCTGCCAGAGTATCGCGCATTACGCCAAAAAGAGCCGGATTTCTTCACCTTTTGTGCTACACCCGAGCTGGCTTGCGAAGCTACTTTGCAGCCGCTCAAACGATTTGCATTAGATGCCGCAATTATTTTTAGCGATATTCTAACGATCCCGCGTGCCATGGGTTGCGATATCGTGATGTCAGAAAATCAGGGGCCGATGGCGCCTTACCCCATTCGCTCCGAAAAATTAATCCATGCATTAGAAACACAATCAGTAGAAAAATTACAATACGTGTTTGACGCGATTGCGCTTTCCAAAAAACAATTGCAAGGCCAAGTGCCGCTGATTGGATTTTCAGGAAGCCCTTGGACAGTGGCCACTTATATGGTCGAAGGAAAATCCAGCAGAACATTTGAAATTATTAAATCACTATTGTTTCGCGAGCCCGCATTGTTGCATCAATTACTGCAAAAAATTACAGATATCACGATCGATTATCTGAATGCGCAAATTCACGCAGGTGCTGATGCGATGATGATTTTTGACACGTGGGGTGGCGCATTATCTCCATCGGATTATCAGCAATTTTCATTGCATTATATGAATGTTATTGCCAAAAAAATTCAGCGTGAAAAAAATTCTAAAAAAATTCCGCTGATTTTTTTTAGCAAGGGATGCGGATTGTATTTAGATGCGATTGCGAATAGCGGTTGCAATGCAGTGGGATTGGATTGGACAATGGATTTGTTGACGGCAAAAAAACAAATCGGTGATCGTGTGGCGTTGCAAGGTAATTTAGACCCCGCCATTTTATTATCAACACCTGAGAAAATTGCAGCAGAAACCAAAAAAATTCTGTCAGTGTATCAAGGGAAAACCGGTTTTGTCTTTAACTTAGGGCATGGTCTCTTGAAAGAAACATCGCCTGAGCATGTTCAAGCACTGGTGGAAGTGGTCTGTTCGTTTTGACAAAAAACGATCTTTTGCTATACTGGTAATATAATATTACTGTAATACGGGTATTACCTATGAATATCTCCAAATTGACCGCCAAATATCAGGCCACCATTCCCGCCGAGGTTCGGGAAAGTTTGAATTTACATGCGGGAGATAAAATTGGCTTTTACATCCTGCGAGACAAAGTTTGTATCGTTAAGATTCGACCTTTTGATATGGCTTATCATCAAGCGCTAGAATCTACCTTGTCCGAGTGGGATTCCATGGAAGATGATGAGGCGTATCATGATTTATGAACCGTTTAGTGTTGTGGTGGTCCCCTTTCCGTTTACCGATAAAACCAACAGTAAAAAAAGACCTGCGTTGGTGGTAAGTGAGTTGCCATTTCAAAAAGAAACTGGTCATGCTGCGCTGTTAATGATTACCAGTGCGCAACATAGCGAATGGTATGGAGATTGGTCGATTCGAGATCTGAAGCCTTCCGGATTGTCTGTTGATTCCTTTGTACGACAAAAGATATTTACAATTGATTTGCGATTAATTGAAAAAAAGATTGGTGCTTTGTCAGCAAAAGACGTTGCTTCAATCAAGCGAACCTTGAGAGATTGTATTGCATTCAAGTAGACTGAAATGATGACGCTATACACCGCCACCATTACCCTGATTTTAGTGATGGACCCACTCGGGAACATTCCCATTTTTTTATCGATTCTGAAAAATTATGATGCCAAAGGGCAGCGGCACATTATTTTTCGCGAAACCGCAATTGCTTTTTTTATTTTGTTGTTGTTTTTGTTTTTCGGTCAATATGTCATGCGCGGTTTGGATATCACCACATCCGCGTTGAGCATTGCCGGTGCCATCGTTTTGTTTTTAATTTCAGTACGCATGATTTTTCCGCCTGAAACTAAAAGTACTGAAAAAGCAGAAGAGCCGTTTATTGTACCGCTGGCAGTGCCGCTCACGGCGGGACCTTCTGCAATTGCGATCGTGATGTTGTTTGTCGCGAAAAATCCTGAAAATATTTTGATGTTGTTTTTCGCTGTCACCATCGCATCCGTTTTATTTTTAGTAATTTTATTATTAGCGCCATTTTTAATGCGCATTTTGGGTAAACGAGGATTAACTGCGGTGGAACGCTTGATGGGAATGATTCTAATCACTATTGCAGTTGAAATGTTTTTACGTGGAATTTCCGCTTACTTACATTAACGCGTCGCAAATTCTTGCAGTATATCAATTGCCACTTTTTCTGTTTTGTGTTCGTGATCGCGCGCGGGATTAAATTCCGCAATGTCAGCACCCACTAATTTTTCATGATGTGCAATGAGTGAAAAATGTTTGAAAAAATCTTCAGCGCGAATGCCGCCATTGACTGGCACACCAACACCGGGTGCATCAATAGGATCAAAACCATCTAAATCAATACTGATACCAAATCCGTTCGTGTATTGTGTGACAATCTCAATTGCTTGCAAAAAAACGTTTTTCAATCCCAATTTTTTGATGTCATCCATATAAAATATTTTGACGCGCAATTTTTTTAATAATGCCTCTTCGTCGGGTTCAAAACTGTGTGTGCCGATTAACACTAAATTTTTTGGTTTGATTTTAGGTTGCGGTGACAAAATTTGTGTGAGTGTTGCATCTCCATAACCTAGTAAAGCGGCAAGCGGCATACCATGAATATTTTGTGTTTCGCTGGTTTTAGTGGTGTGTGAATCCATGTGTGCATCAAACCAAATTAATCCGAGCGCATGATTCAATGCAACTGAGGCACCGCTCCAGCTGCCGATCGCCATCGTGTGATCTCCGCCCAGCGTGGTAAAAAAACGTTGATGCGCGACACTGTTTGCCGTGTCGTTGGCGAGTTGTGTCGCAAGGCGTGCGACATCGGGTGTTGCGGCAGCTTGATAGTGTTGGTTTTGGAGTTGAAGTGGTGCATGCCACTGGCAATGGGAGTGAAGAACAGCTTTTTTTTGCGCAGCCCTTTCTAGTGTGAATGGGCCTGCTTTACATCCCTGGTCGTTGGCGGCGTTGCCGTAAGCGTATTGATAAATATCCATCATCACCTCATTAACGAGCGCTGGATTTTTTCAAGCTTATGCTAAAATGGTAGCCGGTTTTTACTGATAATACGAGCTACTGTGTTTAAAAAGGCTTCTCAACTGGTTCGACGTGCACTATCCAAACGTGCTCTGGCTTCGCCATGTATTATTCCGCGGCCAAAACACACCATTTCGCGCGAAAAGATCAGTAAGGCTGCGTTGAAAGTGTTGTATCGTTTGAAAGACGAAGGTCACTGCGCTTATCTCGTCGGCGGTGGCGTGCGCGACATTTTACTGGGCAGAGATCCCAAAGATTTTGATGTGGTGACCGATGCGCATCCCGAAACCCTGAGGAATATTTTTCGCAACAGCCGCATTATTGGCCGACGTTTTCGTTTGGTGCATGTGTATTTTGATTCAGAGGTTGTGGAAGTTTCTACATTTCGCGCCAACGTATCCGATCAAGCGCAATTGGAAATTGATGACGACACCGGCATGATTTTTCGCGATAACACTTATGGCACCATCGAAGAAGATGCGTGGCGCCGCGATTTTACGGTGAATGCATTGTATTACAATATTGCTGATTTTAGTGTCGTAGATTATATGCATGGCATGCAGGATTTAAAAAAACAGTTGATTCGCATCATCGGCGATCCAGCGCAGCGTTATCATGAAGACCCCGTGCGACTGTTGCGCGCGCTGCGTTTGGCAGCCAAATTAAATTTTCACTTGGAGGTAAAAACTGAAGCGGCACTCAAACAATTATCGCATTTGTTGCAACACGTGCCACCTGCGCGCTTGTTCGATGAATTTTTAAAATTATTTTTTGAAGGACATTCGCAAAAAACGTATGCGATGTTAAATCAATATCATTATTTTTTAGCGTTGTTTCCACAAACGGTTTTTGCATTATCCAAACATAAAAGTGCCTTGCATGAAAAAATTATTCGTTATGCGTTGAAAGCAACGGATGAACGATTACATGATCATCAAAGTGTGAATCCGGGATTTTTGTTATCCGTGTTTTTGTGGCCTGCACTGCAACAAAAACTATTCTCACAGAAAAAAAATTCTAGTGGCAAGGAAAAATTTTATTTTCAGCTGCATCAATTCATTCAGGAAATTCTACATAAACAATTGACCACGCTAATGATTCCCAAGCGTTTTCAATTTGTGATCCAAGCGATTTGGATTTTACAATTTCAATTAGAGCGTCGCCGCGTGAGCCGTATTTTTTCCACTTTTCAGCACCGCTATTTCCGCGCCGCGTTTGATTTTATGGCGCTGCGTATTCAAGCGGGTGATAACAGTCAACGAGATTGTTTTATGTGGTGGAAGGCCTTTCAAGAAGCCATGCCACCCATGCAAGAGAAGATGATTGCAGAACTCAAGAGGAAATCATGAGCACGAAAAAAATTGCAGTTTACCCTGGAACATTTGATCCGGTGACGAAAGGCCATGTGGATATTGTTATGCGCAGCGTTTCGTTATTTGATGAAGTAATTGTCGCAGTTGCAAAGAGTGCACGTAAAACACCTTTTTTTTCGCTGGAAGAGCGTGTGCAATTTTGTAAAAATGGTTTTAAATCTTGCGCGCATGTGCGTGTATTGCCAATGGATAATTTGACGGTGGATTTTGCCAAAGTGCATCACGCGCAATTTATTTTGCGTGGTGTGCGTTCCATTACCGACATGGCGTATGAATTATCCATGGCGCAATTGAATCATGATTTGTCGCATCATCAAGTTGAAACGGTGTTTTTACCTGCTTCGCCGCAATACGCACATATTTCTTCGACTGTGGTGCGTGATATTTTGAGCGTGGGTGGTGATGCGAGTTTATTTTTACCGGAATGATTATGGCGCTGAAGATAACCGACGAATGCATTAATTGCGATGTGTGTGAGCCGGAATGCCCGAATGATGCGATTTCTCAAGGTGAAAATATTTACGTGATTGATCCCAATCGTTGCACGGAATGTGTTGGCCATTTTGATTTGCCACAATGTCGCCAAGTGTGCCCAGTGGATTGCATTCCGCTGGCGTTTTATGAATCACAAGATGATCTAATGAAAAAATATCAGCGAATAAAGAAAACATAAATGGGACACAGACACGAGCGGTAGCGAGTGAATCAATCAGGACACAGACACGAGCGGTAGCGAGTAAATTTAATTGATCCGCTCCCTACCGGTCGCGTCTAGAGTGAATGTTATTTCGCAATTTTCTTTTGCTTAAACAGCACACGCATGCCCACTTTGCCGGTTTCCGTATTCCAGGCGCAGGGGTCGAACTTCATGCATTCGAGTTTTTTTTCGCCCATGTTGCGTTTGTTGACAACAGTGGTTTTGTAATAACCCGTGGGTTTGCCATTTTTTTGTTTACCGGTGGAGCGAAGTTGTACTTTTTCGCGTGCGCTGGATTTTGCCATGTTAGTTTATCTCTTCATGATTTTTGATTTTTGTTAAGACTGCTTCGATACCCAACTTGTCGATGGTGCGAAGACCTCGATTAGAAACCGTCAGCGTGACAAAGCGATTTTCGCTTTCCACCCAAATGCGACGTTTGTGTAGATTAGGCAAAAAACGACGCTTGGTTTTGTTTTTTGCGTGCGAAACCTTGTGCCCAACTTGAGGGCGTCTTCGAGTAACCTGGCAGACTTTAGTCATAGCATTACACTCCTGCGAAAGAGCGAATTTATAACAGAACTGGATGCCACATTCAAGCATTGGCATCGATAACCAGAAGGGTTACTCTTGTCTTTTTCATCGAATTGCCAGGGAGTCATTTATGCATCACGACATTCAGCTCAAAATTCTCGATAAACGTCTGGGAGATTCTGTGCCATTGCCGGAATATGCGACACCAGGCTCTGCCGGGCTTGATTTGCGTGCTTGCTTGGATTTGCCGTTGACCATAGAGTCGGGCGAGACGGTGCTAGTGAATACGGGGCTTGCGATTTACATCGATAATCCTGCCTTGGCTGCGACGATTTTACCAAGATCCGGGTTGGGTCATAAACACGGCATCGTGCTCGGTAATTTAGTGGGTTTGATTGATTCTGATTATCAAGGTCCGTTGATGGTATCCTGCTGGAATCGCGGCAAAAAAGCCTACACCATCGAGCCCGGCGAACGCATAGCACAATTGGTGATTGTGCCAGTGATGAAAGCGCGATTTCAAATTGTGCCTGAATTTCGCGCGTCGACGCGTGGTGAAAGCGGGTTTGGCAGTTCAGGGAGGCAGTGACGATGACGTATGCTATTCCAGACGTGTTACCCAAATTGGTTTTTCGTGCCTACGATATTCGCGGTGAAACCGGCGGGGACCATATCACCGAAAATTTAGCTTATGCCATTGGTCTTGCCGTTGGCACGGAAGCGTTATTACAACAACAAACGACGATCGTCGTTGCTTGTGATGCGCGTTTGACGGGCCAATCGCTCAAAAAAGCCTTAAAAACAGGCATTCTTGAAACGGGCTGCAACGTGATTGATATTGGTATTGGTTCTACACCGCTCATGTATTTCGCGACATTTTATTTGCCAACACAAACTGGCGTGATGGTGACTGCGAGTCATAATCCCGCGCATCATAACGGATTTAAAGTGGTATTGAATGGGAAAACGTTATCGGAGTCCGGTATTCAGCACATTGTTCATCGCATCGAGCGGCGCGATTTTACATCTGGTCATGGTGCTGTGACAGAGCAAAATATTATTCCCGCTTACATCGATGCGATTGTCAGTCGCTTGACGCTTAAAAAACAGATGACTGTGGTGATTGATGCAGGTAATGGCGCAGCGAGTGAAATCGCGCCCATCGTTTTTCGAAAATTGGGTTGCACGGTGATAGAATTATTTTGCCAATATGACGGCCGTTTTCCCAATCACCATCCTGATCCCACGATTCCAGAAAATTTGAAAGATATTATTGCGACAGTAAAAAAAGAAAAAGCAGATATTGGATTGGCATTTGACGGTGATGCTGATCGTTTAGGGGTTGTGACCAATCAAGGCGAAATTATTTGGCCGGATCGCCAGCTCATGATATTTGCAAAAGATTTTTTATCGCGTCATTCCAGCGGGAAAGTAGTATTCGATGTGAAGTGTTCACGCGTGTTGCCTGAATTAATTCGACGTTATGGCGGTACACCCATCATGTGGCGCACGGGCCATTCAATATTAAAAGCAAAAATGATTTCAGAAAATGCATTATTAGCCGGCGAAATGAGCGGGCATATTTTTTGCAAAGAAAATTGGTTTGGATTTGATGACGGTATTTATGCGGGTGCGCGATTGCTGTCTATTTTATCGCGCGAAGCAGGCAGTGTGTCTGATGTATTTGATGCATTGCCAAAAACAGTCAACACTCCCGAATTAAAATTACCGATGTCAGAAGATCAAAAAACAGCATTTATGCAAGCGTTGTCAACGCAAGGTGAATTTTTGGATGCGCACATTATCACGCTTGATGGTTTGCGTGTGGAATGGGAATTTGGCTGGGGATTAATTCGTCCTTCTAACACGTCACCGTATTTGATTTTGCGATTTGAAGCGGACACAAAAAATAATTTAGAAAAAATTGAAACGATTTTTCGTGAGCAGTTGTTGAAAATAAATCAAGGGTTGACGTTGCCGTTTTGATTTTCGTTTGTTGGTTCATTTGTTGGTTCAGTTGCTACAGTGCGCGCATGATGTCGATTGACTGAAAAACATAAGGTCAACACGATAGGGAGTGCCGTAAACCCGAAATAAGCAATCGGTAAGAATCGACGATCGCTATTTCCAACAACAGCGGCCGCAACTACAATTCCGAGTGTATTGGTGAAGGCGAGTGCTAACGCGCCCAGGATAGTGTTGTTGGTATGCGACGGCCTACCATCTTTTGCGCTTGCGTAGATGCACGTTGCAAGTAACAAAAATAATAATCCGATGGCAGCGCCAATTGCGAGTGTTTTGGTAGTATCTGCTGCGTGAGATAAAACATTATCGTTTGAAATTTTCCGAGCTTTTTCCATGCCGGCGTGCGTTAACATGCCAGCAAGACCTAATGCGATAGTAGCGATGATATTTGCGGCGCCAGCACCTAATAAGAATCCTAGGACTTTGCAGACCTCAGATACAACTGATGACGGAGGAGGAGTTTCGGGAGTCGTGATTGTCATGGCAGCACCGTTAAAATCAAACACAGTGAAAAAAATCATAGACAATCCATTGTTTAATCAAACAGGCCAAAGTATACCTGAAATTATATATAATTGTTGACATTTTTACCTATTGCAGGTATTTTTCAAAAAAATAACTATGCAAGGGGAGATGACAATGCGAGATTCTGTTACCGAAATTCCAGCTGTAGAGATTCCAGCAACACCTGATCCGGCGACGTTAGATCCAAGTTTTCCGACGTTTGATAATTCAGATGTACATGCCACCAACTGTAACGCAACTAATCCCCTGCGCGCATGTCTCGAAGTCTTTACCAAACCAAAAGCATTATGGGGCGATCTTTGTCGTCTCGGTGATTATTTTGGATGTAATGAGTTTGATGTGGTTTTTTTTCGTAATGCCGTGCTGTACTTCAGCTTTACAATGGCCGTGAATCTGCAATCCGTCGTGCAGTATGTCACAGACAAGGATGGTCATACCCGTAAAAAAAATGTGGCCGATGATGTAACGCTCGCTTATGTACGGGACAATCTACAAGACGCAAGACGTTACCTGCCGTTAAATGCAACCACTTCTGCTTTTAACGACCTTGATAATGTTGGACCTTGTGCTTTTACAACCAGTACGTTTCGCGATATGTTTCTAACCATACTCACTTCCGATATTCCGCTTGACGCGTGCGACCGCTTGAGAACTGCGGTAACTGGCATTGCAACAGAAGCCATCACTGAAGCAAGTAAGCAAGCAGCGCAATTATATTTCCTATTTTTCTTAACTATCCTAGCGTTGGTACCGATATACTACGCTGACAAGAAATGTAACAATGGCGGCCTGTTTAAATGGCTAAATAGAGAGATTTGTGCGCCTTGCTGTGGTGGTACGCGACGCAGCAGCAGCAATCCTTTCTGATGTTGTTGTGATAAAGTAAAGTAAGTAAAGCCGATAATAAAGATTTTGATATTTATTGGATTTCTTATACTGTACTCACAGGAACATATACATGATGGATGATAAAAATAAAGAACTGCTAACTCAATTATGGGGGCAAGAACTTACAGACGCGTTTTGTAGTAAACTCGAAAAATACAAAGTTTCTGATAAGTTTTTAAGTTCGTTCAATCATGGCGTTAATCTTGATAGCTCTGGATTAAAAACATTGGAACTTATGACTATTAGTGCATATCTGGCACAAGGGATATACGGTAATCCGCTTAAATGTCATCTTATTGCCTGCAAACGCCTTGGAATTTCAAAAGACAAATTAATTGGTGCTATAATGCACTTAAGTACTTTTATTGGCTTCCCACGAATTGTATTGTCACTTGACCTTATTGAAGACGTTTATGCATCAAATGAAAACTTATAATTATGAGAGAAAATAATGCCATTTGTAAATATTAAAATTACTGGGAAAGCCACTGTTGCGCAAAAAAATGAAGTAATAAAGCAAGTAACTCAAACGCTAGAGACTGTTTTAGGAAAAGATCCAAAACTGACACACATTGTCATTGATGAAGTAGCGCTTGAAAACTGGGGTAATTGTGGGATCAGCGCTGCTGATAAAGAAAAAAAATAATTTTTCTTCGAGAAATTTAATTTAGTTACTCATAGCTCATTATGATCCCACTATTTAATCTCGCAATCACATCACAGTCTCAACAATCAAAATATCTGTTTTTTCAGATTTTGCAGAGAAATTGATGGTTGATACGCCTCCATAAAAACCCATACTATCTCTTCGTTCTAATACATTTTTTTCGATTTCAATACTGCCATCAATCACAAAAATATATAAGCCATGGTATTCAGATTTTGTTTCATACTGATAATTTTTATTATTTTCGCTTGTTAAGCGAGAAACTTTGAAGTCTTGTTCAATCGGAAGGGCGTCTTCTATATTGTTTCCAATTAATGAAATAATTTTATTTATGTTTTTATTCGGGTCGTAGTGTGATCTATGGTAAGCGGTGGGTGAGTATAATTTATCAGGAATTACCCAAATATAAATTGCATTTAACTCATTCAGCGTGCTGATGTTTAATTCAGAATGCTTTCCGCCAGAGCCAGTATTAAAAATATAAAAATCATCTTTGTTTAGCGCATCAACCATACCGTTCTTTCCAGCCGTATTGATGTGTGTTAGCGTACCATCTAATACGAAAGACATGATGCAAAAATTATGATGGGGATGCATGTTATATCCGCATCCATTTGGACTGAAGATTTCATCACCAAAGCATCGAATTTTTCCAAATCCATCTATGCCATCTTGATATTCGTGAAAATTAAAACTAGAGTGCCTAACTAAATAGGCATCAGGATGACCTGCTAAATATGTCGAATGTTTTGCTACGGGGTTTGCTCCACTTGGAAGAATTTGCGAGTGAATATTGTTATATCCGCGTTCTTTATTTCTGATTATAAATGATCCATTATTAGTCATAAAAGTCTCCGTTAAGCAATCTTTAATAGGGGATGACAACCATTTCAAAAAAGCGCTTGTTTGTTCCGCAATCTGGGCAACACCAACTATCTGGTACGTCCTTCCACTTAGTTCCTGGTGCGATTCCATGTTCTGGAAGACCTAATTTTTCATCATATGAAAAACCACAACCCAAGCACATATATTTTTGCATGTAAAAACCCCTAAATTATTTCATATATTATTATCATATATTTCATCTACAAACATAAGTGCATTAATAACTGTAGGGAACCCAATATACATAGTTAAATGGATAATTGATGAACATATTTCATTCTTTGTTATTCCGAGTTTTTTACAGCTATTTAAATGGGCTTTTAATTGTGGGAAAGCATTTTTCTGCGTAATTAAGCAAGTGACGATAAGCAATTCCTTTGTCTTTAAATCAATTGTTTGATCGGAATAAAATTCACCATATGAATAAAACATATAGTCTGAATAGCCGGGTTTGATATTCTCTAACTTAGTGCTGATATTTTTACAGGATTCCTCACCAAATAAGTGCTCAAGCGTTCTTTTACCCTCGGCAATTTTATCCATAGAACTTCCTTGATACTAATATTTGCGATTTATGCCCTTTTAACCAGGATCCCGTCAATGTTTTTTATTTTAACATTTATTATTTTTATAGGAAACTATTTAATATTATTGGATATTGTAACATGCGCATGCAAGTTCATCAGGCGCATTCGCGCTTTCACCCTTCAGTTCTCATCAACTCGCCAACACTCATTCTTTTCGATAAATACGCGAATTGACCTGCCCATAACGACATAAAATCAGGATTGTTTTTCTCTTTCGCCATTTTTCGCATACTGTGTGTCAGCGCATTTTGAATAGGATAATCAAGAATATTTTCTTTTTTGCATTCCATTCGATTCGTAAATTTGTTTTCTATTCCTCTTGCGAGTTTCCCTGAAAATGCTCGAGTTAAAATAGTTTTGTCAATCGTTTGTAATAACAGAATCTCCTTGTATTTCGGGTGCGCGCCAGATTCATGACAACTTAAAAATGCAGTTCCCATTTGTACGCTAGAAGCACCTATGGCAAGCATTGCGGCAATATTCTTTCTATTCATCATTCCACCTGCAGCAATGATCGGGATGTTAATTTTATTTTTTATCTGTGAAATCAATGCAGATAGATGAATTAAACTGTCCTCTGCTTCTCCTAAAAACGTACTACGATGTCCACCAGCCTCGCTTCCTTGCGCGACAATCATATCAACACCATTTTTTTCTAATGCAATTGCTTCAGCCAAATTTGTTGCTGTGCCAATCAATATCGTATTATTTTTTTTAAGCTTATTTATCCATGCAGAATCCAACAATCCAAATGTAAAACTAAAAATAGGAATTTTTTCCTCAATGAGTACATTCATTTGTTTCTCAAATGATGGCGCATAAGGTTTTTTAGCTGGAATGATTTTAAGTTGTAATTCAGTACATGATTCTTCAATATTATGGCATGATTTTATGATTTGATTTTCTGCTGCATGATGAGTTTCAGGAATAAATAAATTGACAGCGAAAGGCTTATTCGTTAATTCTCGTATTGCATGAATAGCGCTTTTTATTTCTGCAGCTGACATATACCCAGCACCAAGTGATCCCAGTCCACCGGCATTGGAAACCGCGGAAACTAATTCTGGCGTTGTAATGCCGCCAGCCATGGGCGCTTGAATAATGGGATATTGTATTTTTAATTTTTCAGTTAATATCATGAGATAAATTTACAAAAAACCATGCCATATTCATATCATCTGTATCATATATATACCGCTCGCCAATGAAAATGCGATATTACTGCACTTCATCACTCGCGGTATATTCTGATTAGAACCCCATCGTGATGAGACACTTCAAAATGCGATAAAAAAATCGCATTTTGAAGTGGAATGGGTATATTGTGGCATAATAAATGTGGTGCGAATACAGAAACAGTCATCCTCGCTATGTTGGAATAATTTTCTTAAGGGGGTAATATGAAAAAAGTAAATATCAAAAACAAATTTGATTTATTTAACGAATATTGGACGCCTAAAATCTTGGGCGATTTAAATGATTCACACGTCAAAATTGCAAAATTCAAAGGTGAATTTACGTGGCATAAACATGACAATGAAGACGAATTATTTTTTATTATCAGCGGAAAATTATTAATTAAATTGAGAGATCAAGATGTTTATCTAAACGAGGGCGAATTTCTGATAATTCCGAAAGGAATTGAACATATGCCAGTCGCAGAAAATGAAGTTCACGTGATGCTGATTGAACCAAAAACAACGTTAAATACTGGTGACGTGACAAATCAACTCACAAAAGAAAAACTGGACAGGATTTAACAGATTGATTTATGCTCGGCGGGGCTGTAAAAAATTCTGTGTAAACGAATAGTCACTAAAACAAACCAGGAAACTGACTATGTTAAAACCAAAAGTGATTAAAAAATCTACTGTAAAACCATCATCCTTTCAATATCTATATACTTATCTTCAAGCTAATTTGCCAACAGACTCATCATTCTATTTTGCAATTTCGGATGTCTACAGTGGACTCTAAGTAATTCCATACTGCTGTCGATAATTTTCAATTGCTACCAAGTGTGCTTTTTGGTTTTTTTGTGGCGTTAAGTACTGCACCACATCAGATAATGTAATAATACTTTGCACTGGCACATGATAAGATTTAACGGCTTCTTGAATAGCAGATAACGTGCCAGTGCTGCCGCGTTCTTGTCGATCGAATGCGATAATAATACCGGATAAAGTGGCAGGAGTGGATTCGAGCATGGCAACCGTTTCTTTAACCGTCGTGCCCGCAGTGATCACATCATCCAGCATCACCACATTGCCTTTCAGCTCAGCGCCAACAAACGCGCCACCATCGCCATAGGATTTTTTTTCTTTGCGATTAAAACAATAGGGAATATTGCGATGAAATTTTTCGGCAAGCATGATGCTCGTTGCGGCGACCAGCGGAATGCCTTTGTATGCTGGGCCAAATAACATATCGCAGGGCATACGAGAATTCTGCAAAGTTTCCGCATAGAACTCGCCGAGCTTCGCCAGTGATTTTCCATCGTGAAATACACCCAAATTAAAAAAATACGGACTGATTCTGCCGGATTTTAAGGTGAATTCACCAAACTTTAATGCATTGCATGATAATAAGAATTCAATAAATTCAATTTGTAATTGGCGCATGATATATCTCTCAGACCTCAAGATGTGAATTTAACTATACCCATACCACTCAACTAATTGTTGAGCAATCATTTCTGGCGTGACGGTAGTGTAGCACGCCGGAACGACGGAAGTGATGTGTGATTTTGCATAATGGCAGGTTCTGCGTTGACATGGCGCGCAGGGAAAATGTGCTTGTAAATGAATTTGATTGTTGCCTATCGTGCCAATTTGTTGCGGATCCGTGGGACCATACAGAGAAATAGTGGGTGTGCTGAGAGCTGCGCACAAATGTCCAAGCCCCGTATCAACTGCAACCACCGCGCATGCGTTTTTCAAAACAGTTGCCATTTCGGCAATGTTTAATTTGGGTAATACTATTGCATGCGACGCTTTGCGTTGTAATTTTTCAGCGCGCGATTTTTCAGCAGCATTTCCCCAGGGTAAATAAACGGTCATGGGTTTTATTTTTTCGAGTAATGCTTCCCAATATATTTCAGGGTAACATTTATTTTCCCATGTGGTGCCGTGCAAAAAAACCATATATTCTTTCGCGAGTGAAATCGATAGCGTGGGCAACTGATTGGGATGAATGCAATAATCAGGCGTTGTGTTGGGCAGAGAATAAGAGCCTATTTTCGAGAATAATTCACGCGTGCGAAGCACTGCGTGTTGATTGATATCGACCGCATATTTTTGTTGATAAAAAAATCCTGCCAACCTTTCGCGCGCAGAATGCTGATTGAATCCATGCGATGGTCCGCGTGCGGTGGTCGACACGATAGCGCTTTTTAACAATCCTTGCGCATCAATAATCATGTCGTATTTTTTTTCTTGCAAGGTGCGATAAAACGTTTGCATATCGCGCCATGTTTTTTTGGAAAAAATATTTTTTCGCCAGTGTCTCAATGTAATGGGAATCACTTTTTTCACCGCAGGATGCCACGCAGGAATTTCAGCAAAAGCGGGTTCAACGACCCAATCCACTTGCACATCGGACATAGCGTGCCATAAGTCGGTAAGCGCTGGTAACGTGTGAATGACGTCACCCATGGAAGACATTTTGACTAGCAGCACTTTCATCGTTATTCTTAATTCTTTTTTATCATCTGGATAATTATGAAAGTGATCACTGCCAATGTAAATGGGATACGCGCTGCCGCGCGCAAAGGTTTTTTTGATTGGCTTGCAAAGCAAAAAGCCGATGTGGTTTGTTTGCAAGAAACCAAAGCGCAGATGGCTGAATTGCCTGACGCTTTATATCGCCCCGACTCGTATCATTGCTATTTTACGGATGCTGTGAAAAAAGGGTACAGCGGTGTGGCATTGTACGCTTTGCAAAAACCAGATCGCGTGATTCATCGGTTGGGATGGAAATGCGCAGATGAAGAAGGGCGTTTTGTGCAAGCGGATTTTGGGAATGTGAGTGTCATTTCATTGTATTTGCCGTCGGGTACGATGGGCGAGGTGCGCCAAAAAGAAAAATATGATTTTATGGATCGTTTTTTAAAAGTGTTGCGTGACTTCCATCGATCTCAACGTGAATTTATTATTTGCGGCGATTGGAATATTGTACACAAAGAAATTGATATTAAAAATTTTAAATCCAATCAAAAAACATCCGGTTGTTTGCCCGAAGAACGTGCGTGGTTGGATCACGTGTTAACGCAAGAAGGTTTTACTGATGCGTTTCGCGTCGTGAATCATGAAAAAGATCAATACACGTGGTGGTCGCATCGCGGCAATGCGCGCGCCAACAATGTGGGCTGGAGAATTGATTATCAAATTGTATCGGACAATTTAAAAAATAAAATTAAAAGTGCTGCCATCTACACCGCCGACAATTTTTCCGATCATGCGCCATTAATTATTGAGTATTCTCTTCGTGCGTAAGCAAGTGGATTCTTCATTAATACATCAGAAATGCCCGAGAGCAAGGTGCGCCATCATCATTTCTTCCGGAAGCATTGTATCTTCAGCAAAAGTGAGGCCGAGCACGGTAACACTGATAAAGTAATGTAATGGTGAATGATAAAAAGAGAACCGCTCCCCGTTGTTTTTTTCAAATCTCATCCGCAAGATGCAATCAGTTGTTTGATAGCTGCCATCGGATTTGAGATGGCCATTTTCACTGTATTCGCACTGCACGTTGAGTGCGAGATCGCTGTTGGTTTTCTCCCAAATTGTTTGCAAAATCTTTTCGATTGTTTTTTCATCGCAATTAAAATCACCGGAGACGGTGTAATGAGAGACAGCGTGAGAAACGGCATCATCAATAATTGTTTTTAGTATTGCTTCGACTGACTGTTCGCATTTATCGCCATACAATGCATGTAAGTTTGCAATCTTCTCGCCGAATCCATTTGAAAAAATTCTGCAGCGATGCACTTGTTCGCCTAATTTTTCGATGCTGGATTCATCGAGGAAAAATGCATGCTGACTGGCATCAGAGCGAATAATGGTCATTACACCCGCATCCGAAACATCAAACAGAGCGTTATGCCACTCTGGTAAAAAATGTTTGAAAGCATCAGCCATGATTTCAATATCTTTCTCTAAAATAGGAGATTCTTGAAACTTCAAAATGCGCACCTGAGGATTTTTTTTCAAAAATACAATCAAACGAGACATCAGAACGTGCAATCTTGTTCGGTATTCTTGGGCGGTTTCGTGTTGATTTAATCCGTTGTTAAAAAAAGGTTTGTTGTCATCGAAAGATCGCCGACACCGCTTAAGCAGATTATGCAAATAGATCTCATCAGCAACAACAGCGTGATGATCGCTAGTCCAGCCGTCAATAGGGATGGGGGGAATCCCCGCAGTTACCCGTGCAAAAAAAGAAAATGCATTAGATTTTCTGATTATTTTTGGTAATAGGTTGTTACGCATGGCAGGCACAATACACTAGATTTATTAATGAAATATGAAGGGAAAGTGCATTTTGATCGTATTTAATTATCGCAACGCCGCTTTTTGTTTTTCAATAATTTCCGCGATACCGGTTTTGGCGAGTGCCAGCATGGATTGCAATTCGCTTTCATGAAAAGCAGCGCCTTCGGCAGTGCCTTGCACTTCCACAAAAGTGCCTTGATCCGTCATTACGACGTTCATGTCAGTTTCCGCTTTAACGTCTTCTGCATATTCGAGATCGACGACAGGTGTTTTATTTACCATGCCAACTGAAACCGCAGCGACAAAATGTTTTAGTGGATCGTTCACGATCCATTTTCTTTCTTGCGCCGTGCGCAATGCGTCAATTAACGCAACACAAGCGCCGCTGATAGCCGCGGTGCGTGTGCCACCATCCGCTTGAATCACATCACAATCGATGGTGATGGTAAAACCCGGCATCTTTTTTAAATCCACTGCAGCACGTAACGATCTGCCGATCAATCGCTGAATTTCAATTGTGCGCCCACCCGGTTTTCCTCGTGTAGATTCACGTTCGGTGCGTGTGTTAGTCGCGCGTGGCAGCATCGCATACTCTGCGGTTAGCCAACCCTGCCCAGAATCTTTCAAAAAACGCGGCACCGTATCTGTGACACTGGCATTGCACAACACGATGGTTTCGCCAAATTGCGTTAGCACTGATCCTTCGGCATGTTTCGTGTAATCTCGCGTGAAAGTGATATGTCGCAGGGCATTGGGTTTGCGTTGAGCTGGTCTCATGGGGTGCCTCGAAAAAAGATGCTAGTATATCTTCTATTATTATTAATGCAAATTTTGCTATCATGCGAATGAAACCAAAAACAGGTGCAAAATAGTGAGTGACGTCACCGGTAATTTGTTTGTGATTGCAGCGCCGTCAGGTGCCGGAAAGACGAGTCTTGTGAATGCATTGACAGAGTCTGTTGCAAAGTTGTGTATCTCCGTTTCGCATACCACACGCGTTGCACGCCCCTCGGAAGTCGATGGGAAAGATTATTTTTTTGTGGATCACGACACGTTTGATGAAATGATTGAGCGCAACGCTTTTTTAGAATACGCCATCGTTTTTAATCAGCATTATGGCACTTCTCGTGATTGGGTGATGGCAGAATTATCGATTGGCAATGATGTGATTTTGGAGATTGATTGGCAAGGGGCGCGACAAGTGCGCCGATTATTTCCTGATACGATTTCGATTTTCATTTTGCCGCCGTCGATGGAGGCGCTGCAAGAGCGATTGGAGCGTCGCCAACAAGACAATTCGGCGACTATTGTGGGGCGCATGCAAGCCGCGCAAGACGAAATGGATCATTATCGCGAGTTCGATTACTTGGTGATTAACGATCAATTTGATCTGGCATTGCAAGATTTGCAGCATATTGTATTATCAGCGCGTGTTGAAACGTCTATTCAGGCGAAACGACATGCGACTTTACTGGCTAATTTGCTTCAAAAACAGTAAAATTTAGTGATTAATCGTTTAACTGAGGTTGTCATGGCACGTGTTACCGTTGAAGATTGTTTAGAAAAGGTGGCGAATCGATTCACATTGGTGTTGGTTGCAGCGCAACGCGCTCATCAATTGGAGATGGGGGCGGCAGATCCACTGGTTCCCGCAGATAATGACAAGCCAACTGTGATTGCTCTGCGCGAAATTGCTGAAGGCTTTGATCTTGAGAAAATCATGGCTGCTGATGCGACCGCCGCTGCAGCGGAAGAATACGCCGCATCCAAAATGGTGAGAGAAGATACCAGAGAAAATCTATAATGATGGGAGCGAGAGTTAGTCTATGCGTTTATTCAAACGACTACGACGGAAACTCTACTACCTATCAGATCAACAAATCGCACAAATTTACGAAGCTTTTTTAACGGCACTAGAAGCGCACCGAGATCAGGTGCGTCAAACAGGTGAGCCGTATATCACGCATCCGGTCTCCGTCGCCTGTATTTTAGCAGACATGAAAATGGACGCGTCTACCATCATGGCAGCGTTGCTGCATGATGTGATTGAAGATACCGGCATTGGTAAAATCGAACTCGAAAATCAATTTGGAAAAGAGGTTGCTGACTTAGTTGATGGCGTTAGTAAATTAACACAAATTGAATTTGTGAGCCGACAAGAAGCGCAGGCCGAAAATTTTCGCAAAATGGTGTTGGCGATGGCGCGCGATATTCGCGTCATTATCGTGAAACTTGCCGATCGTTTGCATAACATGCGAACGCTCGGCGGATTATCCGAAGAAAAAAAATATCGCGTTTCCAAAGAAACATTAGAAATTTTCGCACCCATCGCCAGACGATTGGGGATGCGTGATTTCTCGGTAGAATTAGAAGAAATTGCTTTTTCGTTGCAATATCCAAAACGATACGCCGTATTAAAAGATTCAGTGCAAAAAGCGCGCGGTAATCGCAAAAAAATATTGGCCTTGATTAACAAAACATTGCAAGATGGATTGACACAACATCAATTTCCTTCATGCACAATTTTGGGTCGCGAAAAACATTTATATAGTATTTATCGTAAAATGCGCGCGAAAAAAATTCCGTTCAATGAAATTATGGATGTGTATGCGTTTCGCATTATTGTGGATGATGTGGATACGTGTTATCGCGTGCTGGGTTTAGTGCATCACTTATTTAAACCAGTGCCTGAGCGATTCAAAGATTATATTGCTATTCCGAAAGCCAATGGCTATCAATCGTTGCACACCACTTTATTTGGTCCTTATGGATTACCTATCGAAATTCAAATTCGCACGAGCGAAATGGATCGCATTGCATCCAGCGGAATCGCAGCGCATTGGTTATATAAATCAGATGAAAAAGATTTAGAAAAAACACATATTCAAGCGCAAAAATGGGTTAATAATTTATTAGAATTGCAAAAAAATGCTGGGAGCTCGCTTGAATTTATTGAAAGTGTCAAAGTCGATTTGTTTCCAGATGAAGTTTACATTTTCACGCCCAAAGGAGACATCAAAGGATTGCCCGCGGGGGCGACAGGTGTAGATTTTGCCTACGAAGTGCATACCGATATCGGCAACAGTTGCATGGCAATTAAAATTAATCGACAGTTGGCGCCGCTATCAGCGCGATTATCCAATGGCGATACCGTTGAAATTGTGACGGCATCGACTGCGCGCCCCAATCCAAGCTGGCTTGATTTTGTGATCACCAGCAAAGCGCGAAATGGCATTCGACAATTTTTAAAATCACAACGACAAACCGCATCAGCAACATTGGGAAAAAAATTATTACAAAAAGCATTGCGCGATCATTCATTAGCGATGAAAAAAATTCCCGATAGCGTGTGGGAATTTTACTTGAAAGAAACGCAACTTAAAAATAAAGATACATTATTGTGCGACATTGGATTAGGTAATCGCGCAGCGCCTGTGGTTGCAGAACGTATCGATGCAATCATGCAAGCGCACGGCGATAAAGCATCGGCATTTGAAGCGTTTTTAGAAGAAATGCCGTTGTTGGTGGAGGGAACGGAAGGCATGCTACTGGAATTTGCGCAGTGCTGTTATCCCATCCCAGGCGATCCCATTGTTGGCATTTTAAAAACAGGAAAAGGAATTTTAGTGCACACCGATTATTGCCGAGAAATTTCTAGCACCACTCGTCAATCCACCGATTTTGTTCCGCTTCGCTGGTCAGATCAAGTGGCGGGTGAATTTGTGGTGGCAATCAGTGTCGCTGTTAAAAATGAACGTGGCGTGTTGGCGCAATTGGCATCCGTGATTGCTGAATTACAGGCGAATATTGATGACGTGGAAGTAAGCGAGCGCGAAATTAATTTTTATCAAGTGCAATTTCGCATTTTTGTGAAAAATAGATTACACTTGGCGCAAATCATGAAGGCGTTGCGACAAATTCCATCCGTGTTAAAAATAACGAGGCTAATATCGTGAAAATTATTCAAACCACTGAAGCACCTGCTGCCATCGGCACATATTCTCAAGCGGTGCAAGCGGGAAATACACTCTATATTTCAGGGCAAATTGCACTGAATCCTCAGACGATGCAAATGGTCACTGGCGATTTTGCAGCACAAGTGCAGCAGGTGTTTGAAAATTTAAAAGCGATTGTGACTACGGCCCATGCAACGCTCGCGAATGTTGTTAAATTGCAAGTGTATTTGTGCGACATAAATCAATTTTCTATCGTGAATGAAGTGATGGCGCAATATTTTGAAAAGCCTTATCCTGCGCGCGCTGTGGTGGAAGTGAGTCGTTTGCCCAAAGATGCTGCTGTTGAAATGGATGCTATTGCGTGTCTGTCGTAGAATCCACGATCCCTATTTCTGTGCTCAAAGGCGTTGGTCCTGCAACTGCAACACATTTGGCGTCGCTGAATTTGCTAACGGTGCAAGATTTATTATTTCATTTGCCATTTCGTTATGAAGATCGTTCCCGCATTTATTCCATTGCTGCGGTAAAAGTAAGTGATCGTGTGTTGATCGAAGGCAATGTTATTTCACTGCAAATCACGGGAAAACGGCGTTATTTGCGTTGTGTCATTCGAGATGATTCTCATCGATCATTGGAACTGATCTTTTTTTATTTTGCACAATCACATCAAAAAAAATTACAAAAAATAAATACGCGGATTCGTGTTTTCGGCGAAGTGCGATGGGGATTTTCAGGGCATTTGGAGATGGTGCATCCCGAATATGCGCCAATTGATGATATTGCGAATCATCATTTTTTATCGTTATTGCCCGGTTTATCTCCAGTTTATTCCACCGTGAAAGGATTGCATCAAGCGACACTGCGAAAATTAATGCAGCAAGCGTTGCATTGCTTGCGAGAAAAAAATATTTTGCCGGAATTATTGCCTGAGATACTGCGCCAACAATTTAACGCATTATCGATTGGTGATGCGTTACAATGGATACATTTTCCGCCGATAGAAGTGGATAGTGTTGCATTATTGCAGGCAAAACATCCGGCGCAACAACGACTGATTTTTGAAGAATTGTTAGCGCATCAATTAAGTTTACGTAATGTTCGCCAACATATTCGGCAAAAAGAAACTTACCTATTTCAAATGGACAATACACTTGAAAATAAATTGCGCGCAGCATTGCCATTTCAATTGACAGCAGCGCAAGAACGCGTTTTGTCTGACATTAAAAAAGATTTTTTGACTCTGAAACCGATGATGCGTTTGCTGCAAGGAGATGTGGGCGCAGGAAAAACTATTGTGGCGTGCATGGCAGCTTTGCCTGCGATTCAATCAGGTTTTCAAGTGGCTTTGATGGCACCCACCGAAATTTTAGCAGAGCAACATTTTCAAAATTTTTTGCAATGGTTTTCACCACTTTCTATTTCTGTAGATATGTTGCTTGGAAAGCAAACGGCTGCAGAACAAAAAAAAGCAAAAGAAAAATTATTGTCGGGGCAAACGCAGTTTATTATCGGTACGCACGCGTTATTTCAGAAAGAGGTTGTTTTTAAAAAGTTAGCATTATTGATTATCGATGAGCAGCATCGTTTTGGTGTGCAGCAGCGATTGTCATTGATGAGTAAAGGATTGCATAATGCTTATTTTCCGCATCAATTAATTATGACCGCGACACCGATTCCGCGCACATTATCGATGACAGCTTACGCGGATTTAGATTGTTCCGTGATTGATGAATTACCACCACATCGCAAACCAATCACGACGGTTTTGTTGTCATCACAAAAAAGAAATGACGTGATTGAGCGTGTGCGTTTGCATTGCCAACAAAAGCATCAAGCGTATTGGATTTGCACATTGATTACTGAATCAGATGAATTGCAATGTGAAGCAGCGGAGCAAACTGCAATATTGTTGCAAAATCAATTGAAACCATTGCGCGTTGGATTAATTCACGGACGCTTAAAATCAGTAGCAAAAAATCAAATCATGCGTGCGTTTCAACAAGGTGAAATTGATTTACTCGTCGCAACAACTGTTGTTGAAGTGGGTGTTGATATTCGAAATGCGAGTCTCATGATCATTGAAAATTCTGAACGGTTGGGATTATCGCAATTGCATCAATTGCGCGGGCGCGTGGGGCGCGGCGATCAATCGAGTTTTTGCGTGTTGCTGTATCAATCGCCATTGTCTGAAACTGCTCAAAAACGCCTGAATGTGATGCGCGAAACGCAAGATGGATTTTTAATTGCAGAGCGTGATTTGCAAATGCGTGGGCCAGGTGATGTGTTGGGGCAGAGACAATCGGGCGAGCAGCAGTGGCGCGTAGTGGATCTCATGCGCGATCAAGCGTTATTGCCGCTGGTTGAAAAAGCAAGTACGCAATTACAATCAGATAAAGAAACAATTACTGCGTTAATTGCGCGTTGGATAGGTGGCGCTTCGCATTATTTAAACGCGTAGTAATAAAAATATAAAAAAATTCACTAATCAAAAGTGATTTATAAAATTTTTTTGAAAAAAACAACGCGATATTCGTATTGCGTGCTTGTCTGTACGAAAAGGATTAGGTAGTATACACAGCATGCGGTGCATATTTGTGCTGCCGTTGTGTAATGGGGGTTCAATGTTCGGATTTATTCCGCGTGAGCTTCCGTTTTTTGATTAAATATTGAGAGGGAAGTTCAATGTCGGTAAAGAAAATTCTTCTTTTAGGTGCTGCGAGTATTGCTGCAGTGAGTGCAACTGCTGCGGTGGCTGGCGGTTATACGCATGAGCCAATGTCTTCAGGTGGTAGCTACTACTTGGAAGGCCATGCGGGTTATGCGCGTCAAAATTATCTTGATAATGTAAGATGGCGTGCTTCTTCTGGTGTCAATACCAATTCTGCAAATAATGCCTCCGGTGGTTTTTCCGGTGGTTTTGATGCGGGTTATAATTTCAATCGCAACTATGCGTTGGAATTGGGTTGGTTTTATCTGCCAACGGTTAACACGATGACTGGTAGCGCAGTGCCTGCATATCTGAAGAGCTGGGCGGCGTATCTTGCGGGTAAATTCATGGTGCCTATGGCGTGGATGCAAGACACGGACTGGTTCTTTAAACTGGGTGTCGCTTATCGTAGCGCAACCATTCCTGCAGCGGCTCAAAGTTCGTTGGCTGTTACATCGGGTAACTCAACTTACTGGCATCCAATGTTTGCGACGGGATTGGATTATAGCTTCAGCGATATGTTCTCTGGTGTAGCGCAATACGCATACTTCATGGGATCTGATAAGTCCTTTAAGTTTATTGCGGTAAATTCTGGCGCATTGGGAACAATGGCTGCAAATGTATTCACGCTGGGTTTGGCTTACAAATTCACCGTGTAATTGTTTCTGATTTTAATCAAAAGGGGCTTAGGCCCCTTTTTGTTTCTGATGACAACTCAGATGATTTATAAAAGCTGGAGTTTCGCACTTTGTGAAACTCTTTTTACGCGATGGGGGATTCTCAAGGGGGAGAACCGCGATTCTCCCCCTTGAGTGCAAGCGCGAATTTACTTCGCGCGCAGCATCAATTACAGGAAGGAGTTCGCACGAAGTGCGAAACTCCTGAAAGATAAAAAGAGCTTGTTTGTCGGATTTATTTTGGGTATGATCGTGATATGTATGCTTTCTGCGTTTCAGCGGAAATGCATATGAAGCGGAAAATTGAGTCGCTTCAAAATGTCGAGATGCTTTAGTAATAAAGTATTTCGGTGTTTTGTCGGCTCTGTTTTTGTTAGATCGAAAAAGAGGGAATTTAAAATGTCGGTAAGAAAATTACTCGTATTATCTGCTGCAGGTTTAGCAGCGATCGGTGCAACAGCAGCAATCGCTGGTGGCCCTGATCACATGGCTATGCCATCTGAACCTGGCTTTCAAAATAGCGTCTACATTGATTTGCATGGCGGCTATGAAAACTCAAATTGGAGCGACTTTAACTCCAACAACGTGTTAGGACCATCAGCGACTTCGAACTATGTGCCAACTTCGCGCGGCAAAGGATATTGGACTGCTGGCGCTGACATGGGTTACAACATTACCCAGCACATCGCTGCAGAAGCAGGTTGGTTCTATCAAGTAAAAGTGAGCGGTAACGGTACTACTCTGGCTACCAATGGCGTAGCTTCGCAAAGTGGGAACTCTCTCAACGTCCATTCTTGGTTTGCCTACATGGCTGCTCGCTTGAATGTGGCGTTAGCGGACGACTTTGACCTGTTTGGTAAAGTGGGTGTTGGTTATCGCGCATTGAGTTACTCGCGTACCAATCAAGCTAGCGGTGGTGGTATCACAGGCGTTACAGGTAATGGTAGTTACTGGGCTCCTGTATTTGGAACCGGTGTTCAATATAACTGGGGTGACTGGATGTTAGGTGCTCAATACCTATACTTCCCAGCGAATACAGATGTTAATCGTACAACGGCTAGCGGTGTTACAGCTGGTGCGTATGGTGCTCCAAACGCTGCTCCTGCAATTCACACGTATACCGGCTTTGTCGGATACAAATTTGCTGTGTAAGCAGGTTCTGTTCGGATCAAAAGGGAGCTTGCTCCCTTTTTTTATTGCAGGAAAAAGTTTAGGGTCTTATATGGACTCGCCCCTATTGAAATTTTCATCGTCACCCCCATCTATCTTCGATATGCGCATAGCAACAACGCGGAGATGAGCGATGACCCAAGAATCCCAACAACAAACCCTGTCCTTCGGTGCTGACGTCAATCAGTTATTAGAATTGGTGGCGCATTCACTTTACAGTAATCCTGAAATTTTTCTGCGCGAATTAATTTCCAATAGCTCCGATGCCGCGGATAAATTGCGCTATGAAGCATTGAGTGACGCAGGACTTTATGAAAACGATTCAGATTTAAAAATATGGGTTTCATTTAACAAAGACAATCGCACCATCACGCTTCGCGATAACGGAATTGGCATGAATCGCGAAGAAGTGATCGAAAATTTGGGTACCATCGCCAAATCTGGCACGCGTGCATTTAAAGAAAAAATAAACGGAAAAACAGACGGAAAAGCCGATGCTTCGCAATTAATTGGTCAATTCGGTGTCGGATTTTATTCTGCATTTGTCGTGGCAGACAATGTAATTGTGCGCACTCGTCGTGCGGGCATGCAGCAAGATCAAGGTGTTTATTGGGAATCAAACGGCAAAGGCCAATTCGATATTAAAAATATTGATTGGAAAAATCGCGGAACAGAAATCACGTTGTTTTTAAAAAAAGACATGGATGAATTTTTGGATCCGTATCGTTTGCGCACTATCATCACAAAATATTCTGACCACATCGTTTTGCCTATTTTAATGGCGAAAATTGAAGAATCTAAAAAGAAAGACGACAAAGAAATTGTGGTCACTCAAGATGAAGTGATCAATCAAGCGAAAGCATTGTGGACTTTACCGAAGAATGAGATCAAAGACGAACAGTATCAAGAATTATATAAACACATCGCGCATGATTTTGAAGATGCGTTGACATGGGCGCATAACAAAGTCGAAGGAAAATTAGAATATACGAGCTTGTTATATATTCCTAAGCGTGCACCGTTTGATTTGTGGCAACGCGAAGGCGTTCGCGGATTAAAATTGTATGTGAAACGCGTTTTTATTATGGATGACGCAGAACATTTTATGCCGCTGTATTTGCGTTTTGTGAAAGGTGTTATCGACACCAGCGATTTACCGCTCAACGTATCGCGTGAAATTTTGCAATCGAATAAAACGATAGACTCGATTAAATCCGCATGCGTAAAACGCATGTTATCTTTATTGGAAGAATTATCCACGAATGATGCTGAAAAATATGCGACATTTTGGAAAACATTTGGCGCCGTATTAAAAGAAGGTCCCGCAGAAGATTTTGCGAATAAAGATCGCATCGCTAATTTATTGCGATTTGCAACAACACAGAGCAGTGACGACACGCAAAATGTGAGCTTGAAAGATTATGTGTCGCGCATGCAAGCGGGCCAAGATAAAATTTATTATATTGTGTCCGATAATTATCAAGCGGCTAAAAATAGCCCTTTACTCGAAGTATTTCGCAAAAAAAATATCGAAGTGTTGTTATTATCTGATCGCGTCGACGAATGGCTGGTCGCACATTTGCATGAATTTGAGGGAAAAAAATGGCAATCTGTGTCTCAAGGCGCGCTTGATTTAGGTTCCATGGAAGATAAAAAAGAAGTTGAGAAAAAAGAAGCGGAACATAAAGCAGAATTCAAATCAGTGGTTGAGAAAGTCAAAAAATCTTTGGGAGATAGAGTCAAAGAAGTGCGTTTGACGCATCGCTTAACGGATTCACCAGCCTGCGTTGTATTTGATGAAAATGAAATGACAGGGCATATGCAGCGTTTGATGAAAGCAGCAGGGCAAGCAGTGAATCCCGCGAAACCCATTTTGGAATTAAATCCAGAGCATGCTATCGTCGTGAAATTAAAAGCGGAAGAAACAGATGAGCGCGTTACGCGATGGGCGGATCTATTACTCTGCCAAGCATTATTAGCAGAAGGTGAGCAATTGGAAAATCCCGCTGCTTTTGTGAAGTCGCTCAATCAGCTGGTGCTTGAGTTGTCGCAATGATCTGCGAACCCCCCGGTTTTTTGCTAAAATGAGTTCATGAGCGATAAAAAAAAGCCAAAAACACCCAAAGACCCTCGCAAACCCCGATCTTCGGAAGAGGGCTTTGGCGGTGCACAGGATCAATTGCCGCCATCCGATCAGTCGGTAGAGTCAGAGCAAGCCGAGAGCGCTGAAAATTTTATTGAAGCGGTTGACGAGTCTGCTGAAATCAATTGGGAAATACTTTCCGACGATGAATTGTCTTCTATTGAAGGCGCTTCTCAAAAACAAAAATTATCTGAAAAGAAAGAACAAAAACGACTGCGTGAGATTGCAGCGCGCGAACGGCGTGACATGGCGCGCAATCCGGAACAACGAAAAAAGATAATGGAAACGCAAAAGCAGCGTGGTGATATCATCGAGCCTGAATCGCAACGTCAAAAACACGAACATGCCGGCATGTCATCGATGAAACAACATCCATTGATGAGTCAGTTGCCGCAAGGAAGTGCTGTGAATTTGGGAATCGATCCGAGCAAATCGCCCGCAGCCGAAGCGCGTGCACAACAATCGCCAGAATTAACGCCAGCGCCTTCAGCGCAAGCGCAAAATACCAATGTTGCCAGGGCAACGCATGGCATGAAACCCACTCCAGGAAAATAAACCATGCCGTCGATCGCAGACACAATTATTTACGGAAAAGCGTCGGAAGTGGCGGCTGCCGCGCGCGCCAACGAACATTTAAATTTTATTGATGAATACGGTTATACACCGTTAATTGAAGCGTGTATTGTTGACGACATTGAAAAAGTAAATGCTATTTTGGCGTGCAATCCCGATATCAATTTTCCAGATTTATTGGGGAATACAGCATTATATTGGGCCGTTGATAATCACAATATGCCGTTGTGCGAATTATTATTGGAAAAAGGCGCTAATCCCAACGCGTATAACATTGCTGGAAAACCAATTTTAGTAAGTCCATTACTGCGCAATCAAACTGAATTAAAAAATATATTAATAAAACACGGCGCTAAGCTTGTATTCGCGCAAGATTTTATTCATGTCAAAATGTTGGGTCATCGATTTGAATTACAGGGATACGTTGACATCATTAACACCCAAGGAGAATTTGTTGAAGTGGCATTGGAAGGATTTATTTTAGAATTTACATTGGATGCATTGGGGCAATCATTATTGGAATATCGAAATAATTTTAGAGCGCGGTATTGGGAGCGTGAATTTGTAAAATTACGCACAATTATCGGCGCGTTGTCACGTGCGTGTTATTTGACGCGATTTCAGCGTTATAACGTGGATTATCGCAAGCATTTAGAACAGTTGGTGCCATCGATGGAAGAAGATCCATTAATTATTCCTGTCGCGCAAGAAGGGCATGCGATGACATTAATTCGCGCGGGGAATTTGCTCGCGATTTGTGATCGCGCTTTACGTGATGATCAAGATTCCGGTGAAGATAAAGTCAAAATTTATTACATGAATAAACCGTGGAAATTAACACCGGACACTATTGCGGAATTAATTTACGTGCAGCAAGAAATGCAGTTGTTTCACAAAATATTGCCCGCGAATTTAGGCTTGCAAGAAATTGCATCCATGCCACTTCGCGCGCAAATTGCCGGCAATTGTTCGTGGGCTAACATCGAAGCGTGCATTCCCACTTTGTTTTATATGCTATGCGTGAATAATCCCGGAAAAACCGGAGAATGTTTGGTGAAAGATAAAATGGAAGCCATGCGATTTTTTCATGACTGGGAAAGATGGGATCAAGATCGATCTTTGCATTATTTCACACATGGAATAGAAAAAGCGGATAAAAAAAGACGTGCGTGCATTGCGGAAATGTTGTGCGCCGTTTTATTTGAAGCGTGTGATGCCAACAATCTGGACGATAGAGAACGTATCAACAAAATTGTTCCTGTCATCACGACACCTGATCTTCACTACATCCCAGAAAGTTATTTGAACCCCTATTATCGCGAAAATAAAACTGCGGCTGGCGAAAATTTTCGTAAGATGTTGCGGTTGGGCGGGGATGTGTTTGAGCTATGATGTAATAAGGTCAGCCCCGATCATTAACCGCCAATTTTGAGTGCTTTTTGATGAAAAATTTCGCTGCGCTGCTCATTTACTAACGTGTAAACTGCGCTGCTCGCTCAACTTTTCATCAAAAATCATCTCAAATTTGGCGGTTTTGCCTAGATTCAAGCATGTTCTGATCTGTTACCTATGATGTCGGTAATAAAAACAAATGTTGAATAGTTTGCATCAGCCATTGTATCGGTGCTGTGATCACGACAATCGCGCCAGTATAAACCATCACAATCAACAATCCTAAAAAAATCCAAATGCCATACATTTCCAGGCGATTGTATTTTCGTGCGAGCGCAGGTGGCAGCAATGCAGTGACAATACGGCTGCCGTCGAGCGGTGGCAGCGGAATTAAATTAATCACGAGCAACACGCAGTTGATCATGATTCCAAAAAGCGCGGCGTAATGAATAAATGCGCCAATGGGATGCATGGTGTGCTCTATTCCAGGATGCAAAAAAATCAGTTGATTGATTTTGCCCACGATGGCCCAGAAAAATGCCATTACTAAATTAGCGCCGGGGCCGGCGATGGCGACGAGCGCCATGTCACGCCGAGGATTTCGCAAATTTTGCCACGCAATGGGAACGGGCTTCGCCCATCCAAAAATAAATCCACCGATGGCGAGCATGATGAGCGGCAACACGACGGTGCCAATTGGATCGATGTGTTTTATTGGGTTTAAACTGACGCGACCTTGAATGCTGGCGGTTTGATCGCCGAGTTTGCTTGCAATCCACGCATGTGCTGCTTCATGCAACGTGATCGCGAAAATCAGCGGAATCGCGGCAACGCAAATGGTTTGAATGGCTGAATTAATATCCATGCTATTGCGGGGTCTCAAATACTTTAACTACTTTTCTAACGCCATCCACGCGTCTTGCAACACTGACAGCGAGACTGGCTTGCTGCGGTGTGAGCACACCCATGAGATATACAACACCTTCCTCGGTAACTACTTTAATTTGTGTGGAATGCAACCCTTGTTTTGCCATCATTTCTGTTTTGACTTTGGTGGTGATCCAAGCGTCATGACTGCGGCGCCAAACGGATGAAGGATTTGTGATTGTGATTTCATTGTAAACGTGGCTGATGTTTCTCACATTTGATACTAATTGGTAAGCTGTTTCGCGCTGCTCTTCCGTGCGCGTTTGACCGACCAATAATAAAACGTGATTGAAAGTTGCAATGACGATGTGTGCATCTTTTTGCAATTGTGGGGATGCGGCGATGCGATTTGAAGCAATTTGTGCTGCATCGCGATCTTCGACCATGGTTTCTACGCTGCGTCTGTCATAAATCACTGCGCCGCCGACAGTGGCACCCACAACCAACGCTGCTGGAACACAACTCGAAATAAATAACACTAAAAAACTGGTAGCGATAAATTTTAAAATAGAGCGTCGACGAATCATGTTAATAGCCCTCATAATGTCTGAAATAATTGCTTATCGATAATATCACATAAACAGTGGATCACAATCCCGTGAGTTTCTTGAATCCGCGCAGTAGAATCTGCGGGCACGCGAATTTCAACATCGGATGCAGTGAGTAGTGGCGCGATTTCTCCGCCGTCGCGACCTGTGAGCGCAATCACAGACATTTGGCGATTGTGTGCCGCGACGATGGCTTCAATGACGTTTTTTGATTTGCCACTCGTAGAAATGGCGAGCAAAACATCGCCTGCTTGCCCCAGCGCTTTAATTTGTTTTGAGAAAATTTCATTGAAGTGATAGTCATTGCCGATGGAAGTAATGGTGGAAGTATCTGTTGTTAATGCAATGGCCGGAAGACTCGGTCTTTCCGATTCATAACGATTCAACATTTCTGCTGAAAAATGTTGCGCGTCGGCTGCTGATCCGCCATTACCGCACGCTAAAATTTTGTGATTATTGAGCAGCGCATCAACGAGCCGCAACGCCGCCTTGGCGATTGCCTCGCTCAACAGATCCGCTGACATCATTTGTACTTGAACAGTTTCAGTGAATGTGTTTTTGATGTGTTCAGTCAGGTCCATACTTATTCTCCACAACGCGATCAGTAGTTTACCTGAAATGCATCTTGAATCCAGGTAATTTTTAATTCGGACGTGTTCGATGGATTCGGTTGCAGCCCGATGACATCAAAGCGACAGTAGGTATTGTGATACAGCCCGCGCGATTGCAAAAAATAAGTGGCAGTTTGAATAAGCCTTGATTGTTTGCTGTCAGAAATCATTTCGATGGCGTCGCCAAATGCCGTAATGCTTCGCAGCTTCACTTCAATGAATACTAAAAATTTCTCGTGCCACATAATCAAATCGATTTCGCCTTTGGCTTTGGGATTGACTTCCGAAGCGCGAAAATTTTTTCTTACCAATTGAAGCCCGTGACGTTCTAAAAATTCACGCGCAGATTTCTCACCCAAAGCGCCGGTGATGACACTTCTCATAAGATTATTCCGTTGTCATTTTGACGATAGGTCTGAGATTATAGCGTTATCACAGCAATTTAAATCTGAGGTTTATGCGCACCTGCGGGAGCGGGCGCACTTCTGGCAGACGTGATCTTAAAAACAGACGTCTCTTTTTATTTGCAGACAATGAAAACAGCCGTTTCTTTTATTGACTTAAATGAGTGATTAGCCTATAATTTAAAATATCTAATTGAATTTAAAGGTATTTTTTGATATGTACAGAAAAGCGTTTGGTTTTCTTGAAAAGTGGGTGTCAGAAAGTGATCGCAAGCCATTGGTATTGCGTGGTGCGCGCCAAGTGGGGAAGACGTGGTTGGTGCGCCATTTTGCAAACATGAGCGAAAAAAAATTAATTGAGATTAATTTCGAGAAACAACCACAGTATGTAAAATATTTTTCATCTAACGATCCAAAACAAATTTTATTGAATTTAAGCGCCGCATTCCATCATGAAATTATTCCTGAAAAGTGTCTATTGTTTTTAGATGAAATACAATCAGCGCCAGAATTACTAGCAAAGTTGCGTTGGTTTGCAGAAGATCTGCCCGAGTTACCTGTCATTGCAGCAGGATCGTTATTAGAATTTGTATTAGCAAATCACACGTTTAGTATGCCGGTTGGGCGTATTGGTTATTTGCATTTAGAGCCATTGTCATTTGAAGAATTTTTAATGGCACAAGATAAAAAAATATTATGTGATTATTTGTCAAAATACACGCTTAAAATTGAAATTCCAATGCCACTGCATGAGCAATTGATGTCATTGTTTAAAGAGTATGTGTTGGTGGGTGGTTTACCTGCAGCCGTATCCAGTTGGATTTCTGATCGATCGTTGTCAAAAGTAAATAAAATTCAACATAATTTGCTGGCTACTTACCGAGATGATTTTTCTAAATACAATGGGCGAATAGCAACAGAAAGATTAGATGAAACCATGATGGCTGTGCCAAAAATGCTGGGGCAAAAATTTGTATTTAGTCACGTCAGCTCTAGCGCGCAGTCTAATACGATAAAACAGGCATTAAGTTTGCTCAATAAAGCGCGCATTTGTCATCGCGTTTCTGGAAGCCACGCGAATGGTGTGCCGTTGGCCGCTGAAATAAAGGAAAAATATTTTAAAGAAATTTTTTTAGATGTAGGATTGTGTTGTGCGGCATTGGATTTAAATTTAAATCAAATTAATAACACCGATGAAATCACATTGATTAATCAAGGCGCGATTGCAGAACAAGTGGTTGGGCAATTGCTTCGAGTCATTCATCCGTTTTATATGCAACCCGCGCTGTATTATTGGTTGCGCGAGGAAAAAGGATCCAACGCTGAAGTGGATTACGTGATTTCGCATAACGGAAAAATTATTCCAATCGAAGTAAAAGCTGGCAGCACTGGTGCATTAAAATCATTGCATTTAATGATGGAATTAAAAAAATTAAAATTTGCAATTCGTATTAACTCAGATTTACCATCAAAAACTGAAGTAAAAGTCAAAAATTATTCGAGTAAACAAATAGAATATACCTTGCTGTCACTGCCGTTTTATTTGTTAGGCCAGATAAACAACATTGTCATCTAATAAAAATCATCTTGCTCACCCAAAGCGCCGGTGATGACACTTCTCATAAGGTTATTCTGTTGTCATAAAATGTAAAAACTGCCCCGTGTACGATGCTTTGCAACGTGAAACAGTTTCGGGTGTGCCAGCAGCCACAATGGTGCCGCCGCCATCACCACCTTCAGGGCCTAAATCAATAATCCAATCAGCGACTTTAATCACATCCAAATTATGTTCGATCACAATTACGGTATTGCCATGATCACGCAGGCGCAACAATACTTTTAGTAATTGCGCAACATCGTGAAAATGCAAACCGGTGGTTGGCTCATCTAAAATATATAATGTATTTCCCGTATCGCGACGCGATAATTCTTTCGACAATTTGATGCGTTGTGCTTCGCCACCTGATAATGTTGTCGCACTTTGCCCCAATGCAATGTAAGACAACCCCACTTCCATCAACGTTTTTAATTTGCGTGCAATGATGGGAACGGGTTTGAAAAATTCATATGCTTCTTCCACCGTCATTTGCAGCACGTCGTGAATATTTTTCCCTTTATATTTTATTTCCAGTGTTTCGCGATTGTAACGTTTACCCTGACATTCATCGCAAATCACATACACGTCTGCTAAAAAATGCATTTCGACTTTAATTAATCCGTCACCCTCGCATGCTTCGCAGCGCCCACCGGATACGTTAAAACTAAATCGTCCTGCGGAATATCCGCGCGAACGCGACTCTTCAGTTGCCGCAAATAATTCACGAATGGGCGTGAGAAGACCAGTGTAAGTTGCAGGATTGGAGCGGGGCGTGCGACCGATGGGACTTTGATCAATGTCGACCACCTTATCACATTTTTCTAATCCTACAATCGAATGATGTTCACCCGGCGTTTTTAAATGTGCTTTGTTTAGTAAATGTGAAGCGACAGGAAATAACGTGTCGTTAATTAAGCTTGATTTTCCAGAACCGGAAACGCCTGTGATACAAGTCAACAATCCCAGCGGAATATCCACCGAAATATTTTTTAAATTATGACAACGCACGCCGCGAATTTGTATCGAGGGGCGACACACATTTTCAACGCGTTTTTTTGGAATCGGAATGCTTATTTTTCCAGATAAATATTGCCCGGTAATAGAACGCGCTGATTTTTTAATATCGTTTGGCGTTCCGAAGGCCACAATTTCTCCGCCATGTTTTCCAGCGCCGGGGCCCATGTCGATCACATGATCTGCCGATAAAATTGCTTCTTCATCATGCTCAACCACAATCACCGTGTTTCCCAAATCGCGCAATTGCGTGAGTGTTTTTAATAATCGTGCATTGTCACGTTGATGCAATCCAATTGAGGGTTCATCTAAAATATACATCACACCTACCAACCCAGAGCCGATTTGACTGGCCAAGCGAATGCGTTGCGCTTCGCCACCGGATAATGTTTCAGCGCTGCGATGCAGTGTTAAATAATTCAAACCGACATCCATTAAAAATCCCAAGCGCGCATTCACTTCTTTTAAAATTTTGTCGGCAATTTCTTTTTTATTTCCGGATAAATTTAATTGTTGAAAAAATAATTGCGCATCCGTGATGGAAAGTGCGGTAATATCCGGCAAATTTTTCTGCTGAATAAATACATTTCTCGCCGCTAATCCCAAGCGCGCACCTTGACACTGACTACACGGCGCCAACGTTAAAAATTTGGCGAGCTCATCGCGCACGGCATCCGATTCGCTTTCCTGATATCGTCTTTTAATATTTGTCAAAATGCCTTCGAATGCGTGGCGACGTTTGATCGACGAGCCTTTGTGCGTCATAAATGTAAACGTCACCATGTCGCGACCGCTGCCGTGTAAAATGAGATGCTGAATTTTTTTCGGCAATGATTGAAATGGTTTTTCCAAACTAAAATTAAAATGTTTCGCCAAACACGCGAGCATTTGGTAGTAATGATAATTGCGTCTATCCCAGCCGTTAATGGCGCCTTCTGAAATTGACAAAGAAGAATCTCGTACAATTTTTTCCGCATCAAATGATTGCTCAATACCCAATCCATCGCACGCTTCGCAAGCACCAACAGGACTGTTAAACGAAAATAATCGCGGCTCTAATTCTTTAATGCTGTAACCACATTCGGGGCAAGCGAATTTGGATGAAAAAGTTTGCGTGTGATCCGATGCGAATATTGTCATCAACCCATCCGATAAGCGCAACGCTGTCTCGCAAGATTCTGCGATACGCTGCTGAATTTCTTTTCTCACTTTAAAACGATCCACCACCACATCAATACTATGTTTTTTTTGCAGATCCAACTTTGCTACATCATCCAGCTCCTTAATTTCGCCATCAATGCGTGCACGCACGAAACCTTGTTGTTTTAATTGCGATAACAATTCAGAAAATTCCCCTTTGCGTTCACGTACGATAGGCGATAACAACATTACTGCGGTACCTTCACTTAACCGCAACACTTCATCCACCATTGTTGAAACCGATTGCGCACTGAGTTCATGATGATGCGCGGGACAGCGCGGCGTTCCCACGCGCGCAAATAACAATCGCAAATAATCATAAATTTCCGTGATGGTGCCAACGGTCGAACGCGGATTGTGTGAGGCGGCTTTTTGCTCGATAGAAATTGCAGGTGATAATCCTTCAATCGTGTCGAGCTCTGGTTTATCCATCATCGATAAAAATTGGCGCGCATAAGATGAAAGTGATTCCACGTAACGTCGCTGCCCTTCAGCGTACAGTGTGTCGAATGCGAGCGACGATTTTCCGGAACCAGACAATCCAGTAATCACTACCAATTGATCGCGAGGGATATCTACATTAATATTCTTCAGGTTGTGCGTGCGAACGCCGCGCATGGAAATTGATTTGGTCGACATGGATCTTGCCCTCGTTTGGAACCGCATTATAGGCTTTAAACCTTGTGGAGAAAACATTGCCTCAACAATCTCGTACAGCGGTGATTGCGTTAGCGATCATCATGTCCATCCGCATGTTTGGATTATTCATGATTTTACCGATTTTTTCGGTATACGCAGCAACGATTGAAGGTGCGACTGCAACGCTAATTGGTGTCACACTCGGAATTTACGGCCTGACACAAGCACTCTTTCAAATTCCGCTGGGTGCATGGTCTGATCGCGTGGGACGCAAAACCATTATTGTAATTGGATTAGGATTGTTGTGTATTGGTAGCGTCATTGCCGCTATTTCGCATTCGATGCATTGGTTGATCGTGGGTCGTGCGCTGCAAGGTGCAGGTGCGATTGGTAGTACGGTGTTGGCATTGGTGGCAGATATCACGCACGAAGAATCACGCAGCAAAGCGATGGCGTTGATGGGATTATCGATAGGTTGTGCTTTTGTCGCAGCGATGATTGCAGGCCCCATCATTAATCACTGGTTACGATTGTCCGGTATTTTTTGGATGACAAGTGTGTTAGCACTCATTGGTATGTCATTGTTGTGGTTAATTCCAACGCCGCCGAAACCAATGATCGATGCGACCACCAATTTAAGAATGCAATTGAAACAAACCCTGCATAATGCGACATTGTGGCGCTTGAACATCGGCATTTTTGCATTGCACGCAATTTTGACGGCCTTGTTTATTGCCATCCCCATTGTGCTCACGCGCGAAATTACGCTGTCTGAATCACAGCAAATTTGGCTGTATTTTTCGATTTTAATTGGCTCATTTATGTTGGCTGTGCCGTTGATTGTATTGGCTGAAAAAAAACAAAAAATAAAAACCTTTTTGGTTGGTGCTATTATGATTATTTTATTCACACAATTTTCTTTTATATTTTTGTACCAGAAATTATGGGCAACCATCGTTTTGTTGCTGATATTTTTTGCGGCGTTCACTTTGCTTGAAGCGACACTGCCATCACTCGTTTCTAAAATTGCGCCGCCTCGTAATAAGGGTGCTGCGATGGGCGTTTACTCGTCATCGCAATTTTTTGGTATTTTTGTTGGCGGGCTGTTGGGTGGGCTCGCGTTGTCCTACGCAGGATTGTTGGGCGTGTTTTGCATTTGCACTGCGCTCGCGTTGGCGTGGTTGCAATTGGCTATTGCCATGCCCATCACTCAACCCGAAAAAACAGAAAATATGAAAACACGAATTGCGTAATGAGGTTGATGCGGGTAATCTAGCTTTATTGTGAAAATAACGAGGTGATGCATGGCCAGAGGTATTAACAAAGTAATTTTGATTGGTAATTTGGGCGCGAATCCAGAGGTGCGCTACACGCCCAACGGTAACGCTGTGGTGAGTTTAAGCATCGCGACGAGCTCAGGCTGGAAAGACAAACAAACAGGTGAAATGCAAGAACGCACAGAATGGCATCGCTTGGTTTTCTTCAATCGTCTTGCTGAAATCGTCAATGAATATCTGCGCAAAGGTTCTAAAATTTATATTGAAGGCAGCTTACGCACACGCAAATGGATAGACAAAAACAACGTTGAAAAATACACGACCGAAATTGTTGTGAATGAAATGCAAATGCTCGATGGCCGAGGTTCGTCAGGCGCTGGCAGCGACGAGCACGCTACCGCTCAACCAGCAACTACTACTGCTGCTGCTGAGTCATCGTCATCTTCTGCCGCAGGTTCTGCGGATTTTGATGATGATATTCCGTTTTAAAGATCACATAATCTTTCGTCTCAAGTATGGATGGAAGTCAGTGCGATTTTGAGGATCGTGCCGGCGCGTAATAGGTCAGCCCCGATCATTAACCGCCAATTTTGAGTGCTTTTTGATGAAAAATTTCGCTGCGCTGCTCATTTACTAACGTGTAAACTGCGCTGCTCGCTTAACTTTTCATCAAAAATCATCTCAAACTTGGCGGTTTTGCCTAGATTCAAGCGCAGCCTGATCTGTTACGCCGGCGCCTGAGATTTCAGGCCTTGGAGCTTAGCACGGATTTTACCCCAAAATCAATTTAAAATCCTTCACGGCATTTTGAAAATTAATATAAGCGATATAGGGGCTTTCATAAGGGCTAAAATATTTGTGTACGTCACCATCTGAAAACCATTTGGTGCACATATAATAAAAATGATCCGATGTTAAAAAAGATTGCCACGTTTTGAGTAATGTATCATTTCCCGTTGACTTCACTTTTTTTTCTAGCGCATAAATAGTTTTCAGTGCATCTTCCTGTAATTTGTTGCCACACCAAGCGGTGAGATCGCGTTCTATATCAGCCCAGGAATATAGCTCTGGAATATTTAAAGTACCGCGCACGGGATAACGTTCGATGGCTTCGCAAGGCGTACAAAAATCAAAATTATTATGCATTAAAATTTTGTCTGGTAACACTTCTAGAAATTGGAAAATACCTTTATCTTCCCACTGATGTTCGCCGAACGTTTCATAATCTATAAAAAGATTAATGATTTCACCAGACCCAGCAATGCGATGAACCCAGCTAGAAAATTTTTCAGCCGTTAATGGATGTTCGCTCCAATTTGTATTAGAAAACCGAAAAGCAATGTCGTCTGAAAACGGATAATTTCTGAGTAATAACTTTAAATCTTTTGTTCCTTCTGCATGATAAATATAATTAGCGCTGCGCCAACCCAGCACTTTTTCTGCTCCCTCTGCCAATACGACGCGATATCCCAATGATTCGGCTAGCTTACCTAAATCATTATTGTAAATCAGTTCAGTATTGCGAAATGATATTGATTTTTGCCCGAATTCGCGTTCGATTAATTCACGATGCATTTTTATTTGTGCTAAAAACTCTTCCTGTGAATACAAAAAACTGAGGCTGTGATAATACGTTTCATTGAGCATTTCAACACAACCCGTGTCAGCAAGACGCTTAAAAGAATCCAGTGTTTCAGGACTGTGTTTTTTAAATTGTTCGATGGCAGTCCCGCTAATAGAATAAGCGATTTTAAAACGCCCTTGGTGTTTTTTGATTAATTCGAGCATTAACGCATTGGTTGGCAAATAACATTTTTTTGCTACTTTCAATAAAATATCTCGATTCAATTCTTCGTCTTCATAACAATGCTGCTTGCCAATGTCAAAAAAATGATAGTTCCGTAATCTTTTTGGTTGATGCACTTGAAAGTAAAAACATACTGACGGCATAACAATATCCTTAGTAGTCACGGATCACGCAATGGCATTTTCTGCTGTCACCGCGTTATAAACATGCATAATATTCTTTACCGCATTTTTCCAAGTCAATTTTTCCAATTCTTTTTTCGTGTACAGCAACATTTCGCTTTTTATCGCGGGATAATTCAGCAGAGCCATTATGTAATTTGCCAATTGATCAATATCCCAAAAATCGACTTTGAGTGAATTTTTAATGACTTCATTAACACCCGATTGTTTTGAAATAATCACGGGTAAATTATACGAGAGCGCTTCCAAACAAGAAATACCAAAAGGCTCAGAAACGCTGGGCATCACGTAAATATCGCTCATCTGAAATATTTTTTCCACCTGCCCCCGCTCCAAAAAACCAGTAAAATGTATTTTATGAGAAATTCCCAACTGTGCCATTTCTCTGATCATGGCTGGGAGTTGGTCTCCATCACCTGCAATCACAAATTCCACCTCTTGCGTTATTGCCAAAATTTTTTCAGCCGCCTTAATAAAAAAATACGCCCCTTTTTGTTCGGTGATACGTCCTAAAAATAAAATGATGGGGTAATTTTTAAAAGCGCATGATGAAGGAAGTGGCGCATTCGTTGGGTTAAAAATTCCGTTATACACCACAAAAATTTTTTCAGGTGAAATTCCATAATGACGAATGATATTGTTTTTTGTGTATTCACTGACAGCAATGATTGCATCTGCTGTTTCTAATCCTTTTTTTTCAATGGTTGTAATTTCTGAATTCATGTTATTTGGTGATCGATCTGTTTCTAACGCGTGCACATGGAAAACAAGTGGTTTTCCGGAAAGTGCTTTTGTTTCACAGCCCGCAAGCACGGTTAACCAGTCATGCGCGTGAATGATGTCATACTCTATTTCGTTTGCTACTGTTTTGCTTATTGCAGTGTAACGATATACCTCTGTTAATAAATCTTTGCCATAGAAGGCATCATGCGGTGTGTTTTTTTTAAGTAGATGATAGCTTTCGTTGGTTAAATAGGGATGTAATAACGCGCTGATTGGTTTCACTTTAAAATGTGTGGTTGGGTGTTGATGAAATACATCGATGTAATTGAGATTATTATGAGACAACGTCGTATCGTTGATCGTGGGTAATACCAAATTGATTGTGATAGTTGGATGTTGTAATAAGCTTCGTACAATGCCATAACACGCAATGCCTAAACCCCCGCTCAACAAAGGGGGGAATTCCCATCCATACATTAAGATTTTCATCAGACCTCTTGCGTAACCTCGATTAGTGGGGCGATCTCTTCGCAAAAAATCACCTAAAAATCCAGCGTTTTCCAAGATTCAAGTATGGGGTGATCTATTACTCGGAATGCCCAAAGACTTCCGTGTTAACTCTGCTTCCCCTCTCATTTTTTCTGTGATCTTACTGTATTACCCAAGGTTACGTAAGAAATCTATTGTAATAAATGCACCATTCTGATGAGCTCTGCTACGCTCCATGCTTGCTGAATGCAACCCCTAGGGTGATGAGGCAGACTTCCATCAAAGATTTCAGACACACAACCCAAGCCTATCTGAGTTGTTGCGTGCTGACAAAGCTTATTGCAATGATCTCGTAGGAATCTTTTCGTTTTTTGTTTGGAAGCATTCTCTTCTGTTTTTAGCAGCGCTTCTGTAAACGCGCCCAATAACCATGGCCACACGGTTCCGTTATGGTAGGCCTTATCACGTTCATTTTGATCACCAATAATGTTTGGACAATACTGTGGATCATCTGGCGATAAAGTTCTTAAGCCGTAAGGTGTTAGCAAATGTGTTTTCACCGTGTCCACTATTTGTTTTTCAATGGATGGTTCCAACAGAGAATATGGTAATGCCACTGCAAAAATTTGATTCGGTCGAATTTGCGCATTAGATTCTCGTTCATTGACGAAATCGTATAAATAACCCATCTTGGGATTCCAAAATACACGTGTAAAACTTTCTTTGACGAGTGTTACGAGTGGTTGAATAGTGTTGGCAATCGGATCGTGAAATTCCTGCGCTAAAAAATAGGCGAAACATAATGCGTTATACCATAACGCATTGACTTCAACTTGCGCGCCATTTCGTGGTGTGAGTGGAATGCCATTGATCATGACATCCATCCAGGTTGTTTTTATCCTTGGATTTCCTGCGTAGATTAATCCGTCGTTCGCTTTTTTAATATCACACAAGGTGCCTATACAATAAAAATGGATAATATTTTTAATGGTTTTCCAAAGGAATTTTTTAATGCCCGATAGATTTTGAGTGGACAAATAATATTGTTGCGCTGCGCGACAAAACCATACGCTTGCATCCACGGTATCGTATTCATCAGTTCCGTTAGCCAAAGGCGCAATACGGTTGGGAATAATTCCTTGATATTCATGTGATGCAAAATACGTTAGTACTTTCAGACAAAGATCTTCTTGCCCAGAATAGAGTGTTAAACCAGGCAACGAAATCATTGCATCACGACCCCATTCTCCAAACCAGTGATATCCAGCAATAATAGAAGGATTCGATTCGGTAGTGCGAATCAGTAATTGAGGCGCAGCACGTGACTGAAGAAGATTGGTAAAACCTTCTAATGATTTTGGTAACGAAATTTTTTCGGCAATCGTTTTAGTCAATTGCTTTCTGCGATCTATTTCATCTTGCCACAATGCGGTGAGATCGTTTTCAATTACAGATTCAATAGAACATGCCACGATAATTTCTGTTCTATTATTAAATGGAATTTTCATAACACCCGGTGAAAACAAATCTTCGAGATAATCATAGCCACGCGCTTTCTCTTTCGTATATTCAAATTGGTAATACCAGTAGGATTCTTCGATCCATTGCAATGAATGCGCGTGGGAAATAGTCAAATCCGGCATGCCTTGATAAGGGCTGAATAAAACCGCTTTTTCTAGGTACTGAGCTTTGTTGTTTACAGCGTTATTCGCTTTTGATAGCGTATCAAAGCGGCGATAGGCAAGAAAAGGCCGTAGAGACAATTGCAGAGAAGGGGAGGGTTTTTCGATACAATATCTGATGAGCAAAGTATTTTTTTCTGGTAGTAACAGCATTTCTCTTGAGAGCTTAATATGGTCACATTGATACCGAACGCATGACTGTGTATTTATTTCGAATGCATCCAAATAATCAAATGCCGCTGCATCAGTATAATTTAAATAGCGATGCATAATGAGTGGATAGGCTTTTTTTTCCGTCAGCAAATGCTCATCAAACTTTGACAGTAATACAAAATTTCCATAGGGCTGCATCAATTGTGCAACCAACAATCCATGATATTTGCGTGTATGGCAATTGAGTAACGTGCTGGATGCATAACTGCCAGTACCATTGGTTTCCAGCCACTCCTTACTGTTGCAACTTGCAACATCCAAGGTAGTTTTCGGCAAATTTATAATAGTTGCGCGCGACATGGTGCTATATCTCTCAGACCTCAAGACGCGAATTTAAGCACCCCATCTTGCTTCGCAATTTGGGTGCTTAAAATCTAAACTCTATGTTACGATATAAGCTCCTTGGGGTATATTCTTTATGTTGGTATGTATCATTAGGTAATCACATCAGGATTTGTTATGCCATCTGTTCAGCCATGCCCATTTTCCCAGCAGGATGCTGAAATAATAAAAAAAAATTTATTCAACAATATTGCCACCGCATCTCAAGCGCTAACGAAAATTGGAAAAGATGCTGTGGTTACAGTGGCGATGTCTGGCGCCATCATTGCCTCACTTTCGTTGCCCGGTAACGATTTCAGTCAGGATTATTATTTTTATTGGGTTAGGGATGGCGCTATTGTAATGCGAGAAGTTGCGCAGTTATATCAAAACGCCACCACCCCTGAAGAAAAAAACACATTAAAAGAAATGATGTTAAATTACCTTAATTTCGTGAAAAAAATCCAATCTCAACCGCGTTTAAATGAAGTTGATATATTGGGTGAGCCAAAATTTAATATCGATGGCACATTATGGACGGGGGAATGGGCTCGTCCACAGGGTGGTGGCGCCGCTTTTCAGGCCATTGCGTTGGCAAATATCGCGGATATTTTATTAGATGAAGGACAAAATAATTTTGTTATTGAAAATATTTATGACCCACACACCACCAGCAGTTTACTGAAATCCAATTTAGAATATATCGTGGCAAGTTGGAGCTTCAAAACAGTGGGTGCGTGGGAGGAACTATCGGGTTTTCATTTTTCAGTCCAGGTGATGCAACATTGCGCTTTAATCAAGGGTGCATCTCTGGCAAACCGGCTCGGCGATAACCAAGCAGAAAGTTATTATTTAATGCAGGCTCGTCATATTAAAAATGCTATGGATCATCACTGGAATGCTAACTTGGGTTATTACTCTGAAACGTTAAAAACACAGGATGTGCGAGGTGGCGGAATTTCCACATTGGCAATCATGAATCTTGTATACAGTGATGCAAATTTCGGAGATGTTTTGTTCGCCGATGAAAAATTTTTAAGCACGATTTACTACATACGCAATTTTTTTGAAGGTCTGTATCAAATTAATGTGATCAATAAGCTTGAAAAAATCGGTGGTCCGTTGATTGGCCGATATCCATCGGATGTTTATGATGGCAATCAATCTGTTTATGGTAACCCATGGTTTCTTTGCTCCAATTTGGTAGCAGCGGCTTATTATTTGGTGGCAGAAGCATTGCTGCTGGGTGCAGAAATCAATGTTACACGGCTAACAAAACAATTTCTTGATCAAATGGGTACTAATCTTGTTTTCTCGTTAGGAAAAATCATCAATAAAGCATCACCTGATTTCAAGTCTGTCGTAACCGCTTTGTTTGAACAAGGCGACTCAATTTTAAATGCAGTTAAGCATCACTGTGTCACTTATTCGGACGGTAGTCGTTTACACATGTCAGAACAAATTGATCGCGCAACAGGAAAACAAGTGAGCGCACTGGATCTTTCTTGGAGTTATTCTAGTTTATTGACAGCGGTGCGTGTGCGAGCTAGAGCAACCATGCAATTACATTAGCCTAGTGCTATTCTAAAAAAACAAGCTTGATAAAGATCAATTGGAGGATAGTCATGTCAAATCAACAGTTGGAATTGGGTATTATTGGCTTAGGTCGCATGGGTGGTGGGTTGGCGCTAAAAGCAATCAGAGAGGGTGTTAAAGTCGTTGGGCAGGATATTAATTCGCCAAATAAAAAACTGCTGGATGCTGGCATGATCTATGTTAAAGATTATGCAGGGTTCGTGAAAAATTTAAAATCGCCACGCGTTATTCTTGTTTATATCCCATCTGGCCCCATGATCGATATCATTGTGGAAAATCTCATTAAAGTATTGGATAAAGGCGACATCATCGTGGATGGTGGCAATTCTTATTGGGGAGATTCAATTCGACGCCATCAAAAATATATGAAAAGTGGTATTCATTTTCTTGATATTGGAACTAGCGGTGGTGTAGCGGTTGAGGAAAATGGTGCTTGCTTCATGTTAGGTGGCGATAAATCGGTTGTAGCACAGGTTGAACCTGTGTTGTTAAAAATGGCAATGGCGGGTGGTTACGTGCATGCTGGCCCTGCGGGCGCTGGTCACTTTGTGAAATTAGTTCACAACGGTATCAATTACGGTATGGCAGAAGCGATTGCTGAAGGTGTTGCATTACTCGAATCTTGCCCACTGAACATTGATGTTTCTAAAACATTAGATGCGTATCGTTACGGCACCGTCATCCGTGGATATTTTATAGATTTGGTTGCGGAAGGTTATAAAGAAAATCATGGAATCGGTAAAATCGATAGCTATGTGGATGATACGGGTGAAGTCAATTGGTTGGTAGATGATGCGATGCATATGGAAGTTGCGATACCATCCATTGCGGCGTCTGTATTTCAATGTATTGCTTCTCGTGACAGCAATAAATATGGTTTCAAAACGGTTGCCATGTTGCGACACAGTTACGGTGGTCATGCGTATGGCCATTCGAAAGTGTCAGCTGCTGAACGTTATCTCGGTCGAGAAGGTGGCTATTTTTACAATGGCATTGATCCTGCGACAATCATTCATAAAAAAGAAGATTAATCATGGACGCACACAAAACCATTGTCATTACAGGTGGAACAACAGGCATTGGCGAATCAGCTGCAAAATTATTCGCTGAAAATAAAATGAAAGTTTACAACTTGGATATGAAAAAACCGGTTGATTCTCATCCTTTGATTGAAACTATTATTTGTAATACATCAAAATATGAAGAGGTAAAAGCAGCGTTTGACCAGGTAATGACAAAAGAAAAAGAAATTAATTATTTGTTTGCAAATGCCGGCGTATTTGTTTATGGCACATTAGAAGAGACATCGGTTGAAGATATTAATCGTGTCGTTGATATTAACGTAAAAGGCTATTTGTATACATTAAAATGTGCATTGCCGATCATGAAAAAAACCGGTGGGGTAATTGTATTAACAGGGTCAGATACTTCATTTGTTGGAAAATCGGAAATGACTGCTTATTGTTGTACTAAAGCGTCTATTGCATCGATGACAAAATCAGTTTGTATTGATTATGCAAAATATAATATTCGTATTAATTGCGTTTGTCCGGGTCCAGTGCTTACACCGCTTGCAATACATGCTAATGAAGCCGTTGCAAAAAAATTACATATTACATTAGAAGAAGCCATTAAAAATGTTGAGATGGGTCAACCTATTCATAAAATGGGTACACCTGAAGAAGTGGCGCGCATGGTTTATTTTTTGTGTACCGCGGAATTACCATTTATGACAGGCGCGTTGGTTTCTATGGATGGTGGTTATACTGCACAGTAATTTTTTTTACAGAGGAAAAAGTTATGTATACATTAGTTGCTACGATTAAACTTCAACCCGGCCATCGGGATGCATTTATAAAAGCGTCTCATGGTGATGCCACAGGTTCTATTCATCATGAACCTGGATGCGTGAGATTTGATCTCTTAGAAAATCCCACTGATGTGAATGTATTTTATCTCATTGAAGCGTATGAAGACGAAGCGGCTTTTGATGCGCATTTAAATACACCTCATTTTTTTCGGTGGCGTGACACGGTAACGCCTTGGTTTGTAGAACCACCGCAGGTCGTATTTATGAATTCATTATTTCCAGCAGATCCTGTTTGGAGACATGAAAAAACAGCGCTAGTTAAACACGTTCCGATGGGTAAAGAATAGCAATTTTTAAAGTAAGGCCTGTGTAATGGATTCAATTCGTTGTATTTACAACGAGCCATGTATTTTAGGCGAAGGCCCCATTTGGCATCCGCATGAAAAAGTATTGTATTGGGTCGATATCATAAAACCTGAATTGCATCGACTCGATATAAAAAACAATGATCATCATTCATGGATAATGCCCACTGATATTTGTTGTGTTGCGCCAAATAAAAATGGCGGATTAATTGCAGCATTAAAAGATGGGATTTCAATTTTAAATCCCGTTTCTAATAAAATAAAGTATCTTGCAACATTGCCGACAGAATTAAGCGAAATTAGCATGTTTAACGACGGCCACTGTGATCGTCAAGGTCGTTTTTGGATAGGATGTAAAGATCTTACTGAATCAAAACCAACAGCTGACATTTTTTTATTTTCATCGCAAAAAAAATTAATCAAAAAAGCAGATCATTTTATTGTTGCGAATGGATTAACTGCGAGCCTAGATTCAAAATATTTTTATATTGCTGATTCACCCAATCGTATTATTTATCGATATGATTTTGATAGCGATGCAGGCGAAATTGATCATCCAAAAATTTTTGCAACAGTGTCTGATGATGCGGGATATCCGGATGGGATGACAATTGATTCGCAGGGATATTTGTGGGGTTGTCATTTTAATGGTTGGCGTGTAACGCGTTATGATCCCGATGGAAAAATAGATCGTGTTATTAAAATGCCTGTTTCAGCGCCATCCAGTTGTTGTTTGGGTGGCCCCGATTTAAAAACATTATTGATCACTTCTGCAAAAAGAGATGTGACAGAATCAGAATTAAAAAATCAACCGCAAGCAGGTTGTGTTTTTGCAATTAATGTAGATGTGCCGGGCGTTGATGAACCTTGTTTTCAGGAGTAATACCACATGAAAGCTATTGCTGTTTTTCCAAAAGAAAAAAAAGTGCGTTTGATTGACAATCATCCAGAACCGAACATTGAATCACCCACGCAAGTGAAAATAAAAATTTTGGAGGTGGGTGTTTGTGGAACTGATCATGACATTTGTCAATTTCAATATGGCACACCACCTCAAGGTTCAGATTATTTAGTGATTGGTCATGAATCACTGGGTCAAGTGGTTGAGGTGGGATCTGCCGTCACCGATTTTAAAGTGGGAGATTTGGCTGTTTTAATGGTGCGCCGACCCTGTTCACACAAAACGTGTGTGGCTTGCCAAGCCAATCGACAAGATTTTTGTTACACCGGTGATTTTAAAGAGCGGGGAATTAATCAGCTGCATGGATTTATGACAGAGTATGTGGTTGATGAGCAAAAATATATATTGCGCGCACCGCAAACATTGCGAAACATCGCCGTTTTAACAGAACCGCTCACGATTGCTGAAAAAGCAGTTCGAGAAATATTTCACATACAAATGCGATTACCGTGGGGTTGTTCGCGAATCTCAAAAGATAATACGCCTACTTACAACACTGCTCATCGCGCGTTGGTGTTGGGCGCGGGCCCCGTGGGATTGTTAGCCACGCTAGTGCTTTGCAATCAAAAATTCGACACCTTCGTTTATTCTCGCGAACCCAACACAGATATGCGAGCAAAAATCGTGACAGCTCTTGGCGCCACTTATTTTTCAGCGCAAAATGCCACACTCAAAGATATTATCAAAAAACAAAATGTTCCGGGTGTTGCCAAAACACCTGAGGTAGTTGCAAACGCGAATTCACTTCACACACAACCGGCATCAACCGTGGCTATTAACAATAAAATTATCGGTAATTTGGACGTTATTTTTGATGCGACCGGTGCATCTCGACTAGCATTTGAAGCAACTGATTTGTTGGGATTCAATGGCATTTTTGTGTGGACGGGCATTCCAGGCCGTCAGGATCCCGTGGATATTAACGCAGGCACTTTCATGCAGAACGTGGTGTTGAAAAATCAAAATTTAGTAGGTTCAGTGAATGCGGGTCATGAAGACTTTCGGAGTGCTATTCAGAATTTAGGGGAGTTATCTCAGTCATTAAATGAGTTGTTGTCCCCACTGATTAAACGTTATACTGTGGATAAATACGCTGATTTATTGTTGCAACCACCCGTTGCTAATACATTAAAAAGCGCTATTTCTTTCTCGTAATGGATAGGATTTTTTTTGAGGGATCGACCATGAAAGATAATATCAATGGGTTTGTTATTTTTGTCGCCAGCATCGCAGCGATTGGCGGTATTCTATTTGGATTTGATACCGGTGTTATTTCTGGCGCCATTTTATTTATCAAAGATCAATTTCATTTAACGTCGTTTACTAACGGCGTTGTTGTATCAGCATCATTGGTGGGTGCCATTGTTGGAGCGCTTTTCAGCGGAAAAGCAGCGGATTACTTTGGGCGAAAAAGATTACTGATGTGCGCTGCATTAATTTTTATTGTGGGTACGGTCTCATCTGCGTATTCCGCAGACGCCGTTGAGCTCGTTATCAGCCGTCTCGTGCTCGGTCTTGCCATTGGTATCTCCTCATTTACCGCACCGTTATATATTTCCGAAATATCACCCGCTCAATTTCGAGGCGCATTGGTATCGTTAAATCAATTGGCTGTCACGATTGGTATTTTCGTTTCCTATTTTGTGGATGAATATTTTTCGAAAACTGCTGATTGGCATGGCATGTTTATGATGGGCGTTATTCCCGCAGTTTTATTGTTTATCGGATTAATTTTTTTGCCTTACAGTCCCCGTTGGTTATGCGCTAAAAAACAATTTAATAAAGCGTTGCAAGTATTAAAACGTATTCGTCACTCAGCGCATGTTGCAGCGGAATTAAAAGAAATTCAAGACAGCGTTGCGCAAGATGGAGATTGGCACGGCTTATTGAAAAAATGGTTGAGACCTGCCATATGGATTGGTATTGGACTTGGTTTTTTTCAGCAATTTACCGGCATCAATACCGTTATTTACTACGCGCCCACTATTTTCCAATTATCTGGATTTTCCGGCGATTCCGTTGCCATCATGGCAACCATGGGTGTTGGTGCTGTGAACGTGCTTGCTACCATTGTGGCAATTCCCCTGATTGATAGAGTGGGTCGAAAACCGCTGTTGTATGTCGGCATGATATTGATGACGTTATGTTTATTTGGATTAAGCCTAAGTTACATTTTTGATACCAGTGAATTAAAGTGGATTGCATTTACCAGTATTATTTTTTACGTGATTGGTTTTGCAATCAGCTTGGGACCGATTATGTGGTTAATGTTCACAGAAATTTTCCCTTTGAAAGTACGTGGTGTTGCAACCAGTATCATGGCTTCCTTGCAGTGGCTATTTAATTTTATTGTGTCGTTAACCTTTTTGACATTGATTAAATACTTCCACGAATCAGGTACATTTGCATTATACGGCGTGATTTGCCTGCTCGGTATTTTATTTGTTTACTTAAAAGTGCCTGAAACAAAAGATGTTTCACTTGAAAAAATAGAAAAGAATTTACGTGCGGGCATTCCCAGTCGCGATCTTGGAAGCGAACTGTAATGAGAAAATATGTCATTACTTCCGCGGATGGAAAAACACAAGCAACCATTGTTCCTGAGCGTGGCGCTTTTGTATCTTCATTGATATTACCATTTCCATCGGGCGTGCGTGAAACCGTGTTTCTGCATGATTACGCGTGGGATAAAGAAATCCATGATTTACCCGGCGGAATTCCTTTTTTGTTTCCAGTTTGCGCCAGAATTTCGCGCGACGGAAACGAAGGAATGTATTTGTACGATGGAAAACAATATCAATTAAAAATTCATGGATTTTCTTGGTTTTCAAAATGGGCTGTTGCAAATGTTACAGAGAATTCCATTGAAACTGTTTTAACTGATAACGCAGATACACTAGCGTGTTATCCATTTCATTTTGAAGTGAGATTAAAATTTACTGTGTCTGATGGAAAACTAGAATGTCATCAAACGTATCAAAATCATGAAAAAGAAAAATCAATGCCATACTACGCTGGTTTTCATCCTTATTTTCTGACACCCATCGCAGAAAAAGAAAAGGTGATGTTGAATTTTCATTCCACGCGACATTTGCAATACAACAAAACGCTCACGGATATTATTGGAGAGCAACCTGTGTTGAAGACACCTATTTCAATCAGCGATCCCAGTATCAATGAGCAGCTGAGCGTGCTCGGCGAAGATAAATTGGCCACGTTAACATTTCCAAATGGCGATGTGTTAAAAACAAATGTGCACGGTATTCAAGATCCTAACATTTTTTCTTATTCACAATTGTATACCATTCCAGAAAAACCTTTTTTTTGTGTTGAGCGTTGGATGAGTTTCCCCAATGCGTTTAATACAATGTCCGGTGTACGCTGGCTCGATCCAGGGCAAAGCGAAGCAGCGGTATTTCAAGTCAGCGTTTTGTAACGGCTTAGCCCCGATCATTAACCGCCAATTTTGAGTGCTTTTTGATGAAAAATTTCGCTGCGCTGCTCATTTACTAACGTGTAAACTGCGCTGCTCGCTCAACTTTTCATCAAAAATCATCTCAAACTTGGCGGTTTTGACTAGATTCAAGCATGGTCTGATTTGTTATAACTTACTGAATTTTCGGTTGCCCATCTTGCATTTGTGCCCACAGCAATTCGCGATGAATGACGTGTTGCGGTGTTAAATATAATGTGCCTGTAGCGCCTGGAAGCCCTGACGATGAATTCGATTGCAGCTGATCGAGTGCCGTGGTAAGAAAAAATGCGTCTACACCAAACGCGTAAAATTTCGAAAACGACGCAGATTTGTTGGGCCACAGTGTTTGTATTTGTTGTTGAATGTTGTTTAAATAATTCGGTGACAATTGGTTGGGCGTTAATACCCATGGTATTTCGCAAAATAAAATACCGTTTATGTCATTATCGACGCTGGGATTGGGTGCGCCCGCATACACAGCGGAAGTTGAAAATACTGGCACGTTGCCAACAAAATAAAACTTTAAGAGCGGTTGAATTTGCCGTGCCATGGCCGGAGTTGCCACTAAAAATATACTGTCAAAATCGCGGCGTGGCTCCGGAATAAATCGAACGTCTTGATGCAACCAGTGTCGAATTTGATGCTCATTTTGATAGGCGCTTGCAATGCCGAGTACATTTCGAATATCTGCCGAGAGCGTTGCCATGGTGGTGTAAGATTGTTTGGCGACAACAGTTCCACCAGCGTCAGTCCATTGTGAAGTGAATGCGTTGGCAACGCGATCACCCAGCGCCGTTTGTGGCGCGATAATAATCACGTTACGTCGTTTGTCTTGCCATGCTTTTTCGGCGGCCGATCTCGCTTCATCGGTGGGTGATAATGAAAATTCGAAGACATTATTTTTTTTGTGGTGATTTTCTGAAATGGTGTTGAGTGCTAACACCGGAATTTTTGCGGCACTCGAATTAGCGAGCTGCGTCACATTTGCTTTGTCTAACGGACCTACAATTAAATTGGCACCTTGCGACACTGCTTGCTCGTAAACGGTTTCGATATTTTTGCCATTGGTGTCAAATACAGTGACATCAGGGGCAGTTCCCGTTTGTTTTTTTTGCTCATACAGCGCTGTGAAAAAACCATTTTTAATGGCGTCAGCATAGGGAGCGTAGGTGCCCGTGAGCGGCAACAGCAAAGCAATGTGTTGCTGATGCGATGCTGGAATGGACTGGCTGGGTAATGCGCCGGGGGAACGTGAGCAGCTACTTTGCGAGAAAATGAACATCACGAGCAGGGAGAGTTGTAAAAGTGCAATCAATCGCTTCATAATCGATACCTTAAAGCCTTATTCACAATACCGAGGTCGTTTTGTCAGCATTATATATCGTTGCAACACCGATTGGAAATTTGGCGGACATGACGCTGCGCGCCATAGAAATTTTAAAGTCAGTGGATGTGATTGCTGCTGAAGATACGCGCCACAGCCAAAAATTGTTGATGCATTTTGACATTCACACGCCGTGTTTTTCACTGCATGATCATAACGAAACAGAGCGTATTCAAAAAATTCTGACATTGTTGTCGGAACAAAAATCAATCGCATTAATTTCAGATGCAGGCACACCGCTCATTAGCGATCCGGGATTCCGAGTGGTTCGTGCGGTGCGCGAAAAAAATTATGCGGTGATTTCAGTTCCTGGTGCATGTGCAGCGATTGCCGCATTATCCGTATCTGGCTTAGCAACCGATCGATTTATTTTTGAGGGATTTTTGCCTGTCAAAAAAATCGCTCTCGAAAAATATTTAGAAGCCATCAAAAATGAAACGCGTACGATTATTTTTTATGAATCCGTGCATCGCATTCAAAAAACTTTGCTGTCGATGAGAAATATATTGGGCGATCAGCGAAAAATAGTGGTTGCGCGTGAACTCACAAAATCTTTTGAAACCATTTCTCAAGGCACACTACAAGAGATTCATCAGCGATTTGAAGCGCACCCTGAATGGTTGAAAGGAGAATTTGTTTTGGTGGTGTCGGGTGCTGAGCCCACGTCAACAACCGAAGAGGCAAACGTCAAACACGTGTTATCAGTCCTGCTGCGCGAGTTGCCACTCAAACAAGCGGTACAATTGACCTGTGATATCACCGATGCTAGTGCAAATGCCACTTATGATCTCGCCTTAATACTTAAGGAAAAATTAAGAGCGCGGGAGTGATTTTAGGATTGCGCGGTCTGTTGACAATGCTGTTAAAAATACGATTTACTGAAAGAATCGACTAGGGAATTTCTTTAATCCAACTGATTGGAGAAGCGCATGTCTCGACAACCCAGACGCGCAAAACCCTACGCGCGATTTTTTTTCCCTGATGAAAATGCTGTGCTTACAAAGCCAAAAATCGCTCAGGTTTCTAAAAAAAGAAAAGGAGGTATCGCACTAAAATCTCAGTGGGTAATGAAGACTGCTGACAACAAAACTGCGGCACAAATCGAAGCGGGAGTTGCCGCATTATATGCACTCATTTGCCCAGACTGCATTCCCAAAGTGCGCGTTGTTTTTCCTGAAACAGACGATGGTCCCTATCATATCGTTTCAAAAAAAATTCCAATCTTTGAACCACTAAAATCATTTTCATCCGCGGATGTGGAGTATCAAAATTTTCTGATTAAAAATGGATTATGCGAAGTGTTAGCGACTTCTTATTTTTTAGAAGAAGAAGATTTTAATAAAGGAAATTGTGGCAGAGCCGAGCATAACAAAATCATGCGTGTAGATACCGGACGCAGTGCGTTTGGTTTTTTGCGAAAATTAAATTTAGTGAGCAGCCGCATGAATCACACCGCGGTATTTACAATCACCGTCAATGACATTGATCGCTTTCCCGCCATCATGGATGCCGATCCCTATTATTTTCCGACGAAATATCGCACGCTTGCATCGGCACAAGGATATTCGCAATCGGATGTGGATGGATATTCAGCACTCAATCAACATCACACTGCCATTGAAAAATTTTATTGTACATTTTTAAAAATTGTTTTGATGCCCGATGCGGTTTATTATGCCGCATTAAATGATCACCTGGATGAGCCGTTACTTTCCGAGCTGACTGCGCATATTGTCCTTCATAAAAATGAAATGCGTTTGGCGTTACTCAATTGCAATCGATTTTATGCCGTGTGGAAAACGTGGTCGATCGAAATCATTGAGAAATTATTTCCAAAAACACGCGACATCGCCGACATTGAAAAAACGTATGCGCGTTTTTGCTTGGAGCTCATGCGAGAAAAATTGTGTGAAAATTTGACTGGTTTAGCGATATCCATGAATGATATTGCTACCGAGTTTTCTAAGCTTCTGGATGCGTGTATCCAAGAAAAACAACTCACCATGGAATCATTGCATTTATTTTTACAAAAAACGCAAGCGTTGATAAATCGCGTTCCCGCAGATAAACAATCAATTTGCGATGAGCTGAAAGAAAATTTAACGATTTTAAAAAACCATTTTAATTTTTCGCAGAATGTCGTCATAGTGCGCGATGATTCTTTTGTGCAAGTGCCAATTTTGCCGGAACCCGCACTGGTTAAAAGTGTTGTAGAATGGCTGCGTGATGAAAAAAATAAAGCACCTGTGTTACTTTTTTTTAATCGGGCGTGTGATCAATATACCACGGATCAATCTAGCTACGGTGCCTATTTTTCTTGGAGTAGCTGGCGTAATCGCGCGGTTTCTGAATTTAAAAAATTCGCAAGCGATATTGCGAGTGCTGAAAATGGCGATGCATTGTGTGCCGCCATTAGTCGACTCTTGAGTGAAAGTGGTGAAGATGCCAAAAGTATTCATCATTATTTTTTAACGGGCATCATCACCGAATTTTCAAAAGAATTTGCCAAGGCGCATATTGAAAAACAAGTTACTAAAAATCCCGAATTTGCACACTATCTTCAATCGCAACCTAAAAATCAATTGTCAGATGATCGGATTTTATCGTTAGTACCACAGCTTATTAAAGAATTGGAGCCAACGTCGCAGCGATTGACGGGTATTGACGAAGAGTGGCTGGATACATCTCATATCAACCGCAGTGGTCTTGCGGGGAAAAAAACATGACACGATCCACAGTTAAAAAACCAGCATTTCAAGCGGATTTGGCGCAAATTGACGCGGCTATGGCTGCGCTGTATGCGTTATTTGCGCCAGATCATATGGTGGTGACGGAGCTGATTGAAAACATGGACGTTATTGTATCGCCAAACGAGGTAACGGTAGACGCAGATGGATTTGATTCGCGTGACTCTCAGCCTGCTTTTTTTCTGGAAATATCGTTGCCAGAAAAAATCGAGCGGATTGATCCGCGAAAATTCAATACGATCTCTTTAATTGATCGAGGAATGTCCATCGTTCTGGCACTGTCTTATTTTTTCAAAGAGGATGATTTGCATAAAAATAAAATGATGGTGCATGACGGCGTGATCAAGCGCTGTGGGTTTGAATTCAGCGCATACCCTCTCGTTAAAGACCGTGCTTTTCCAGAAGGCCGACCAGACCGCGCGAAACGCGCTTTTTCCAAAGAGAATTTTAAATTCACAGTGCTCGATATTGATCAGTTTCCAATACTGTCGGATGCAACTCCATTCTATTGGCCCACGCAATTTTCTTCACAAAAAGAAGCGGAAGCGTTTGGTTATCTTTCGCAAGAATCGATGCTATTTAAAAAATTAGCAGAGCATAAAACAAAAAGTTATTTTACTTTTTTGCAGGTTGTTTTGCTTCCAGAAGGAGCGTGGGAACGGTATTTATCGCTCACAAAAATTATTTGTGATGATACGGTGAAACAGGAATTAGTGAGTGCGTTAATTTCTTGGCAAAATGAATTGAAATCTGCATTATTGCAATCCACTCAGTTTTGCAAATGGTTTCGAGAATTTCCAGCGGATTTTTTAGATGGCTATTATCGGGATATGTCAGTGCGCATCAAGATGAGTGTCGCAGATTTGAAAAAAAGTGCTCCCCGATTTATTTTTCAATTTTTTTTAAAAGAATTAGATTGGTTGCTGAACGCAGTACGCGATGGGATTGTACAGCAGGATACGACGTTGAAGGCGATGCCATTATTTACCGCGCTGAACGCACTGTCGTCGACATTAAACTCAGCGGATTTTGATGTATCAAAAATGATATTTTGCTTTGCTCATTTTAAATTGATTGATACATATGCTGACATAGGAAAATGCAAAATGTCTGCTGCTTATTTTGAGAGAGTAGAGCACTATTTTTCGTATTTTAACATGCATGCGCTGGCACATCAGAGTTCCGTAGATATTATTTCTAGCATGGATACTTCTGATGCAACACCTACTGCGGCCGCAGTAGCGTGGTTAGAATCATTCAATAACAAACCATCCGTTTTGCTTTTTTTTAAAAAAATCATTGAAGAGTTTGAAAAGAAAAAAAATAGTGAGAGTTATTTTGTTTCGATTACCTCAGCTACATTGCGTTCCGCTTCCTCTTTATTTTCTTCATTTTCATCCAAGCGATTTTCGGTGACGCCGGAGTCAACGCCTTCGCTGGAAGATGAGTTGCATGATTTGTATCGGCAGATGGAGCGAGTGTCGGATACACAGATGTTGCGTCAAGTGGTGCAGCAATTTCTTCATCTGAATCAGTCAGATCAAATAAAAACACTGCAAAAACAATTTGTCATGATGTTAATTCAACAAGCGCTATCCGAAGCGCGTGCGAAAAAAATTATTTTAACCGGACAGCCGGTATTGCGTCATCGGTTATTTGAGCAACAAGCAGACGTGTTTTTGCAGCTCTTTATTGAAGCCTTACAATCAGTGCGTGTTTCTACCACACCCGCGGGAGTTGCGGGTTGGGATGTGCTTTCAACGACCCCTTTACCCATCAGCTCCGCTGGCAATTTAAATACGACGAATTTAGGCGATTCCTCTTCTGATTTTGGCGGTGAGTTCGCCTTTTAAAGGCAAATGCGTATAATGTTTGCGAGTCAGCCAAACAGTCGCTGTATGCGCAAGCGTACAGAGGAAAGTCCGGGCTTCACAGAACAGAGTGCCAGATAACGTCTGGGCAACGTGAGTTGCGGAAAGTGCCACAGAAAATATACCGCTGTGTCAAAGCAGCAAGGGTGAAATGGTGCGGTAAGAGCGCACCGCGTCGTTGGTAACAGCGACGGCAAGGTAAACCCCACTCGAAGCAAGACCAAGTAGGAATTCGCTAACGTGGTTCGCGTTGAATTCGGGTAGGTTGCTAGAGGTTGATGGCGACATCAATCCCAGATAAATGATTGTTCGCGACAGAACCCGGCTTATCGGCTGACTCAATTAAATTAGGCAATGAGCTGCGTGCGAAAGCCAAGCGAGATCTGAGAGGTATATGTATGCATCCCTTTTACGCCCAGTTAGAAAACCAATTAACTGAATTAAAACAAAACGGCTTGTACAAACAAGAGCGCTGTATTACTTCGCCACAAAATTCCGATATCACGGTGTCACCCAACCAACATGTTTTAAATTTTTGTGCGAATAATTATTTGGGATTGGCAGATCATCCTGCATTAGTTGAAGCAGCGCAGCACGCATTAAAAACCTATGGATTTGGCATGGCGAGTGTGCGTTTTATTTGCGGCACACAAATCATTCACAAACAATTGGAAAAAGCGATCAGCGAATTTTTAAAAATGGACGACACGATTTTGTATTCTTCTTGTTTTGATGCGAACGGTGGATTATTTGAAACAGTATTATCCGAAGAAGATGCGATTATTTCCGATGAATTAAATCACGCGAGCATTATTGATGGCATTCGTTTGTGCAAAGCGAAACGATTGCGTTACAAAAATAATGATATGCAGGATTTGGAAACGCAATTAAAAGCAGCTGATCAAGCGGGCGCGCGACATAAATTAATTGCAACCGACGGTGTTTTTTCCATGGATGGAATTATTGCGAATTTAAAATCCATCTGCAATTTGGCAGATCAATATCATGCATTGGTGATGGTGGATGATTCTCATGCGGTTGGATTTATTGGCGAGCATGGTCGCGGAACGCCGGAATTATGCGGCGTTTTAGATCGCGTGGATATTATTACGGGCACACTCGGAAAAGCATTGGGTGGTGCGTCGGGTGGCTATACCGCAGCGCGCGGGAAAATCGCAGAGTGGTTGCGCAATCGTTCTCGCCCGTATTTATTTTCAAATACATTAGCGCCCGTGATTACCGCAACCTCGTTAAAAGTATTGGAAATGGTGCAAAGTGAAATTGGTAAAAAGTTGCGAGACACAGTGAAAGAAAACAGTCATTATTTTCGAGAAAAAATGACGGCATTGGGTTTCACGTTAGTGCCCGGCGAGCACGCAATTATTCCAGTGATGTTGGGCGATGCAAAAATTGCGACAGCCATGGCAGACAAATTATTACAAGAATATATTTATGTGATTGGATTTTCGTATCCCGTGGTGCCAATGAATAAAGCGCGCATTCGCGTACAACTATCAGCGGCGCATACAAAAGTGCAGTTGGATAAAGCGATTGCTGCGTTTGAAAAAATTGGTAAGATCATGGGTGTTATTTAAAAAGCAATGAGCCGCAAACAACCTCAGAAGCACGCGCATAAAATGGAAGTGAGCCGCGATCGTTAGAGAGCGGGATTTGCGAAGCAAATCATCTTAACGTAGCAAGTGCGTGAAAATAACCACAGCACGCGCGTAACGAAGTGGAGCAAGTGCGTATGAAAGCATTATCAAAACAAAAACCAGAAAAAGGATTATGGCTTATCGACGCGCCAAAACCAATATGCGGCCGCGGTGATGTGCTCATTAAAATTAAAAAAACCGCCATTTGCGGTACAGATTTGCATATCTACAATTGGGATGCATGGGCACAAAAAACAGTGCCAGTGCCGCTTATCATTGGGCACGAATTTATGGGCGAAGTTGCGGAAGTTGGCGAAGACGTTAAGCAATTTTCTGTCGGAGATCGCGTTTCCGGCGAAGGCCATTTGACGTGCGGACATTGTCGCAATTGTCGTGCCGGTGAAAGACATTTGTGTCGTGAAACCAAAGGCATTGGATATCATGTCACCGGCGCTTTTGCAGAATATTTTGTGATGCGCGCAGATAATGTTATAAGACTACCCAATGATATTTCCGATTCGGTTGCGGCAATTTTAGATCCGTATGGAAACTCAGTACATACGGCGTTGGAATTTAGCTTGGTTGGTGAAGATGTTCTGATCACGGGTGCTGGTCCCGTGGGTTTGATGGCGATTCCGATTGCGAAAAAAGTGGGTGCGCGTCACATTGTGATTACGGACGTAAATGAATTTCGATTGTCGTTGGCGCGAAAAATGGGCGCGACGTTGGCTGTCAATTCATCACAGAAAAAGTTGCGTGACGTAATGGGAGAATTGAAAATGACAGAAGGATTTGATGTCGGCTTGGAAATGTCCGGCAATGAACATGCGTTTCAAGACATGCTTTCTGTAATGAATCACGGTGGAAAAATTGCGATACTGGGACTTCCGTCTAAACCATTTGCGATCGATTGGAGTCAAGTGATTTTCAAAAGTTTCAAAATCGCCGGCATTTATGGGCGGCGCATGTATGAAACGTGGTACAAAGGAATTGCATTGCTGCAAAGTGGTGTTGATATTTCGCCAGTAATTACCGCAGAATATCATTACACTGATTTTGAAAAAGCGTTTTCAGACATTACTTCGGGTGGCGCGGGAAAGATTGTGTTGTGTTGGTAATTTATCGTTATGCCGCGGTATTTTGAATATTGCGGGGTTTTGACGATGTTAAGCGCAAGCGCGGCACAGAAAATTCCCGGTGAACAAAAAATTTTCATCTTTGGCCGATCTTGAACGATAATTCATCTCGAAAATGCTCATTGACTGGCGTGTCAACTGCGCTTTTCTCAATGAATTATCGTCCAACCTCGGCCCAAATCTGAAAATTTGAGTCAACCAAAGCATTCACCGGGAATTACTGAGCGCGGTAGGTGCTGCCGCGGTAGTAGCGGGCACTGCTGAAAATAATGAAAAGACGTTGTTGTGCGAAGTAATGGCGCTTACCATCTTTCCTGGCGATTTCTGAAGTGTCTCTATCGCGCGAGTGAGTTTTTTTGCTTGTTCCAGTTCAAGTTTTTCCATTTGAGCCGCCAAAGCGAGCGCGATCATGGGAGCTAGTGCTGCTTCACTGGGTTTTGAGCGAGCGATTTGCGCGATTTTTCGTGGGTTTTGCGCCATTTGGTGAACATTGGAAATAGCTGAAAATCGATTGTTGTTTGTGAAGAAATTTGGTCCGCGTTTCATGCTGCCACCCTCATTCAAATCTCAATAGACCTTAGTTTGACATAATTGTATTAAGAAAATATTAAAATTTGGTATGATGAGTGTGATTTTTTAACCGTGGAGTTAACCCATGCCATCCTTTGACGTTGTTTCTGAATTAAATGAACATGAACTGACAAATGCCATTGATCAGGCGAATCGCGAGGTGTCGACGCGCTTTGATTTCAAGGGCACCAACAGCCATTTTTCGCGAGAAAAAGAGACAATAAAAATTGCAACGGAAAGTGATTTTCAGCTAAAGCAAATGCGTGACATGCTGGAAACTAAGTTGACTAAACGCGGTGTTGATTTGCGTCATTTGACATTCAAAGATCCCATCATTCAGCTTAAATCTGCTATTCAAGAAATCACGCTGAAAAAGGGGATTGAAATAGAAACCGCGAAGAAAATTACCAAGTCAATGAAAGACAGCAAGCTCAAAGTGCAAGCGTCGATTCAAGGCGAACAAGTGCGTGTAACCGGAAAAAAACGCGATGATTTGCAAGAAGCTATTGCGATGCTGCGCAATGCGAACTTTGGATTGCCACTGCAGTTTGTGAATTTTAGGGATTAAGGGCCTGTGAGCTCGGAGATCTTAAGGCTCTAACAATTATTTTTATGCATCCACACCTGACTTTGGAAGCTGGCAAGTTCGTTAACGTTGTTTTTTAAATTTTTAAATGCTCTTTTAATTATTCTCGCATCATTATTTAATTTTAAAACATCCTTTTTTAAATGTTGAAAATAAGTTTCATTACCCAGAAATTTCGCATAGGGAGCCAATTTTTCTAATGTATTTAAAATATCATTATTAATGGAAATAGGGGTGGATTCATCAGGAACAGAGATTTTTCCTTTGTATCCGTATCGACTCGCTTGAAAGCGATTGTGCGCATAGGCAAGATACAATTCATTGTCTAGTTTAACGGGTTTTTCTTCTGAAAAATAAAAGGCAAGTGTCTGGCAATAGGCGGTTAATGCAACAGCCTGCTTTAAGGTAAGTGGTGTGTCGCAAATACGGATTTCTAGTGTTCCAAATTCTGGGCGTAGTCGGATATCCCAATAAAAATTTCGCACTTGCTCAGCCACATTTAACTTCTGTAATTTATTTAAATAATCACAGAATTCCTCCCAATTTTTCACGAGAGGGAAGTGTCCGCTGAGAGGAAATGAGTCAACCAGATGCAACCGAGTTGAATGAAATGCGGTTTCTATACCTTCATAAAAAGGTGAGGAGGCACTCAGCGCAATTAAATGGGGAATATACCGAGAAAATGCATGTATTAAATAAATTGCTTTATTAGGATCCGAGCACCCAATATGAATATGTTGTCCAAATACAGTGAATTTTTTAATTAGAAAATCATATTTTTTATAAATTTTTTCATAATTTGTCGAGATGGTTCGTTCTTTCCACGCCTGAAATGGATGAGCTCCACCGCCGGAAATTTGAATATTCATTTTTTTTGCTTCGCGCGTTAGCAAACAATTTAATTTTCGTAATTCATTATTTAATGAATCTGTGTTGCTGTGAATGTTAGAAGCAATTTCTAACATGCTATGCGTTACCTCCGGCTTTATTTCACCTTGATAATCGAATTTATTAATTTGTTTTAAAAGCATGTCTACTTTTGGTGTAAGATCACTTGTGTGTGGATCCAAGAGTTGAAGCTCAATTTCAGTTCCTAGGGTTAAATCCTTTGATGGTTTAAACTCTAACGTATCCATGCAAAAATCCTCTGGCTTAAATATTTCGTGTACAAATAATATCTTCATGTTATTTTACGCTGATTAGCATAAAAACAGTGCATTTTTGGCTATTATTTGCGCGATACTGTTTAAAATAACTCCTTTTATAGCTAGTTGATTTTTAATATTTGTTAGTATACTAAGTATCTTACTTTTTTCAAGGACGCAGAAATGCTGGAAAAAACTGATATGGTTGATGAGGTGCTGATTTCTTTAAAGCGAATTATTCGCGCGATTGACTTGCATTCAAAAAAACTGGTGACTCAATACGGGATTACGGGCCCGCAAGCATTGGTATTAAAAAGAATAATTCATTATAAAAAAGTGCCGAGCGGCATTTTAGCAAGAGATGTAAGTTTAAGTCATGCAACCGTCACATCCATCTTAGATCGCTTAGAAAAACATAATTACATTGTCCGTGTCCCAAACCTGGATGACAAAAGAAAAGTGCTGATTGAACCAACAGAGAAGGCAATTAAGATATTTAAAAATGCACCACCGCTGCTTCAAGAAGAATTTATTTCTGCGTTTCATAAACTGGATGCATGGGAGCAAACATTAATGCTATCGACATTGCAACGTATTGGCACAATGATGGATGCAAAAAACATTATCGTCTCACCAATTTTAGAAACAATCAGTGAATAATTAGCGGGAAGTCGATAAAGATTGTCGCAGGCGCGAGATATCTTGTTTTGCGATTTTTATCGATTTTTTTAGCAGTTGCGTGAATGATTCGTCAAAATATTGTTGCAAAAATAAATAAGCTGGGCGACGTTCGTCATTGTTTTTAGCGATTGATAAATATTGTTCGTCAGAAAATTCTTGAGTTGGAAAAGCCATGGTGAACGCTTCAATGACCGGCATGAGTTCATTCATTTTGCTTCTGACGGTTGCGATAGAGATGCCGCGTTTTTCTTCATGATCTCTTAGCTCCTGAAGTCGATGATAAGCTGCATATTCCTGTGTTTTTCGCGATATTCGAAAAGGTTTGGATTCACCGAATTGAGGTCGCAGTTCCTGTTCCGCCGCTTGTAATTTCAGTCGACCATAATCGTGTAAGACAGTGAGGTCGAAGGCTGGGATTTCTATATTGGTATCGCCCATGTTACGCACTTGCTCCACTGCGTTTCGCGCGTGCTTCTGAGGTGATTTTGACTCACACCCACACGCATTAATAACATATACTGAATCATGCTCAACACACAACCCATCACCTTATCACACGCACGCACGCAATTTATTGTCTGGACGATGCTTTGTATTATGCCCATCATTGGTATGTGCATTGATTTGATTGCACCTTCATTGCCGGCGATTGCACAGGGATTGAAAATCTCCAATGCAATGGCAAAAAACACCGTTTCAATTTATTTGCTGGGATTTTGCCTGGGTAATTTTTTCTCAGGATTTTTAGCAGACGCATGGGGCAGGGCAAAAATCATGCGCACTGCATTGCTGATATTTACGGTGGTCAGCGCAATTCCCCTTGTTTTTCCGCATATCATTGCGTTGTTGTTGTCGCGATTGCTGCAGGGATTGGCGATTGGTACAGCTTCAGTGGTGCTGCGTGCGATTTGTTCCGATGTGTTATCGCCCGACGGATTGATTAAATTGGGCCCCTGGTTTGGAACGATGTGGGGATTCGGCCCGGTTTTTGGACCGGTCTTGGGCGGTTATTTGCAAGTGTATTTTGGATGGCAAGCGGGGTTTTATTTTTTTAGCATTGTGTCACTGATTATATGCTTGGTAGTTTGGTTTGGCCTGCCCGAAACGCATTTTAATCGTCACCCGCTGGAAGTGGCGCATATCAAAAAAAATATCAGCGAAATACTGCATCATCGTCTCTTTTTGGGAATTGCCGCAGTAATGGGACTTACGTATTCGTTAATTATTTTATTTAATGTATCCGGGCCTTTTTTAATTCAAGTTACGTTGCATCATTCCCCTATTTTTTTCGGACATGTTGCGTTTTGGTTGGGTGTTGTTTTTTTATTGACGACGATTAGCATTCGTTTACTTTTAAAAAAATATTCTGTTGAGAAATTATGGTTGGTAAATATTAACAGCTTGTTTGCTGCGGGAATTATTTTTTTGTGCCTCAGTTATTTTTTTCTGCATAGTATGTGGTTAATTGCTGTTGCGAGTGCTGTGATGTTTTTGGGTTGCGGTGCTATTTTTCCGATATCGCTTGGCAAAGGATTATCTTTGTTTCGCTATATGGCGGGAACAGCAACGGCAGTGATGTATTTAATTAACATTGGTATTACCAGTTTATGCGCGTATTTAGCGGGATTTATTCATGTGCGCGATGCGTTTATTCTCATGTGGCTTTACATGACGTTTGTTTTTTTGGTGGTATTAATTTACTGGACTATATTGCGAAAACAACAATGAAGATGCGATATTACCGCACTTCATCACTTGCGGTATATCCTAATTGAAACGCAAACGTGAAGTGAATTCACGTTTGCTAAAAACACAGATTATTTTTTCTTGTGTTGTGTTGCAGTAGCACCGAATACTTTTACGCTTTGCGCAAAAGAATCTGTTACTGATTGCGTTGTTTTTTTGGAATACAATGGCGCTGCCAAAATGGTATTCCCCCAATCTCCATCCATCCAACCTAACAAATACGAACCATAGTTGCCGTAAGCGATACAAACAGAGGGGTCCTGATTATCTGGAGTTGCTGAATCAATTTCACTAATTTGCGTAGGGTAATAATCTTGATACCCGTTGGTAGTGATCGAGCCATATTGAGCAATTTGACTTTGTATGACGTCTTGATCTACCAAGCAAGATGCCATTGCTGATACAGACAACATACAACCCGCGATTACCGCAGAAACGATTACTTTTTTCATTGTTGAGTTCCTTGTTTTTGTTTGTGTGGCGCCTCCTTGGTTTCCGTGTTGCTTCCTGGTGCATCATGGATTCTATCGCCATAGTTGGCTCATGTACCAGTTATTTTGACAGGACTTTCGCACTTCGTGCGAAATCCTATTCCGTTTTGCGCCCAAAAACTGTACATTTTTGAAATAGAAGTGGTACAATGTGGGAAAAAGTGGGTTAAATTGGATTAAGTGTATGTTTCGAGGGTTGTCAGAGGGGAAAATCGACGATAAGGGACGGATCACCATTCCAGCGAACTACCGCACCCTGATTGTCGAAGAGGCAAGTGGGTCTCTCGTGGTTACGATCGATACCGAGGACCCTTGCCTGCTGCTATATCCCTTTCCACAATGGCAAATCATCGAAGAAAAATTAGAGGGGTTGCCGACGTTTCAGCCAGCGGCTCGTCGAATTCAGAGACTGCTGATTGGGCATGCAACTGAATTGGAATTAGATCGCCATGGTCGCATTTTATTGCCGGATTTACTGCGGGATTATGCGCAATTAGACAAGACGGTGATGTTGGTTGGGCAAGGTAAAAAGATTGAAATTTGGAGTGATCGGTTGTGGGAAGATGCACGAACGATGTGGTTAGCCAAAGATCTTGAAGGTCATCAAGGTCCGCCCATGGAGTTGATGGGATTGGTGTTGTGAGTTTTTATGTCGGTGCATCGCAGTGTGTTGTTAGCGGAAGTGATTGCAGGGCTTGCAATCAGAGAAAGTGGCATCTATGTGGATGCCACTTTTGGTCGAGGGGGGCATAGTCGGGCCATATTGGAAAGATTGGGTGATGACGGTCGGTTGGTTGCAATTGATGTGGATCCTGAAGCGATCGCAATTGCACAGTCAGAACCCTTTCTTTCTGATGGTCGTTTTGACGTTGAACACGCTTCTTTTAGATCGATAGAAGCGTTGATGACGAAACGAGGATGGCTTGGCAAAGTCGACGGCGTGTTGTTGGATTTAGGTGTTTCGTCACCGCAACTCGACAACCCCGCGCGTGGTTTTAGTTTTATGCGAGAAGGTCCGCTGGATATGCGGATGAATCCCGCAGAAGGGATCGATGCAATGACATGGATTCATGCGGCAAGCGCCGAGGAAATTGCACACGTCTTGTTTCATTTTGGTGAAGAGCGGCAATCGCGCCGCATCGCAAGAGCGATTGTGGCTGCGCGCGAATCTGCACGCATTGAAACCACGACGCAATTAGCGCAGATCATCGAAAAATCCGGCATCAAACGCGAAAAAAACAAACATCCTGCCACACGCGCATTTCAAGCGATTCGTATTTTCATCAATCAAGAGTTGGAAGCGCTTGCGGATGGATTATCACAAACGGTGAATGTATTGGCGGCGGGCGGCAGAATGTGCGTGATTAGTTTTCATTCGCTGGAAGATCGCATCGTCAAACAATTTATGCAAACTGAAGAAAAAGGAAATCATTTGCCGCCGCATTTTCCAATGATGCCCGCGCAAATCAAGCATCGTCTTCGGCGAATCGGTAAAGCGATGGCACCCACCGACGCAGAAATTAAAATGAATCCTCGTGCGCGCAGCGCGAGATTACGCATTGCGGAGAAAATAGCATGACACGTGCAGTACATAGTTGGAATTGGTTATTGTGGCGGCGGCGTGATGCAGTGCAAACAACACTTTCTGTTCAGCAGCAATGGTTGATTGGGATACTCGTGATTGTGTTATTATTTTCGGCGTTTTCTGTGATTTATTTAAAAGACTTGTCTCGCCGTTTGTTTATTCAATATCGGACATTACAGCAAGTGCAGGCCACTGATGAAGTGGAATGGAATAAATTATTATTAGAAAAAGGTGCATGGTCGACACAATCGCGTATTCAATATTTGGCGACACAACAACTGAATATGATTGCACCGAGCGCTAGCGAAATTCAAATTATTCATTAAGTTTCTCTTATGCGAAAACTTACCTGGCGTGCTTATCTTATTTTTTTCGTTTTAATTGCTTCGTTGTTTGTTTTATTTTGGCGACTCATCGAATTGAGTTTCATGGATCGCCATTTTTTATTACAACAAAGTGACGCGAGAATTTTGCGCGTTGTGACGATTCCGGCGCATCGCGGCATGATCACGGATCGCACGGGAGCGGTGCTGGCATTGAGCTCACCCATGTATTCCGCGTGGATTAATCCGCACGATTTTCACCCCACATTTTCGCAATTGCACGCGCTCGCAACCGATTTACAATTATCTTCCCCGTGGATTGAAAAACAAACTGAAAAATTTTCAAAAAAATCGTTTGTATATTTGAAGCGTCAAAATACACCAGACGTCAAAGAAAAAATTGACGCATTAAAAATTCCCGGTGTGCATTTTGAAATTCAATATCAACGTTTTTATCCTGAGGGGGAAGTAACTGCGCACGTGCTGGGGATGACGAACGTGGATGATCAAGGGCAAGAAGGATTGGAGCTCGCTTACAATACATGGCTTGGTGGCACCAACGGAAAAAATGAAGTATTGAAAGATCGACTGGGGCACGTGATTGCGGATGTTGCGTTGTTAAAGCAGCCAAAGCCGGGGCGTGATTTGATGCTGAGCATGGATCATCGAATACAATATCTCGCGTATCGCGCGTTGAAAGAACAAGTGCAGCAAATGGGCGCTAAATCAGGTTCCATTGTCGTGCTTAATCCAAAAACCGGTGAAATTTTAGCGATGGCGAATCAACCGTCGTACAATCCCAATGGCCGAATAACCGAAGAAAATGGTGATTTTCGCAATCGCGCAGTGACCGATTCATTTGAACCGGGCTCTACGATGAAACCATTTACGATTGCATTGGCGCTGGAAAGCGGGCAGTACAAACCGACGTCGTTGGTTGATACGCATCCCGGCTACATGCATATTGGCGGCTACGATATTCGCGATGATTTTCGCGACAACGGCATTATTAATTTACAACGCATTTTGCAAGTGTCGAGCAATGTTGGCGCTGCAAAAATATTATTATCGTTGTCTCCCGATAAATTTTGGACGTTGCTCAGCAAAATGGGATTTGGTGATCGTACGAGCAGCGGATTTCCCGGTGAATCCGCGGGACGTTTTTTGTCGCATCCCGTGTGGTATTCGAGTGATGTTGCGACATTGGCGTATGGTTATGGCATTGCTGTGACAGCGTTGCAGCTTGCACGCGCGTATGCAATTTTGGCGTGCGACGGTATTCGAAAGCCAATCAGTTTTTTAAAATTAGACAGCGTTCCTGCGGGCCATCGCGTGATGGGAAAAAAAGTCGCGAATGAGGTGGTTGAGATGTTAGAAACAGTGATTCAAAAAGGAGGAACGGGTACGTTGGCGGCTGTTCCCGGGTATCATGTTGCTGGAAAAACAGGGACAGCTTACATTGCAGGCGCAAATGGATACGATAAGAAAAAATATGTCGCGTCATTTGTCGGTATGGCGCCCGTGAATGATCCGCAATTGGTTATCGCTGTCGTGATTCGTGATCCGCAAGTCAAGCATTTTGGGGGCGCAGTTTCCGCTCCTGTTTTTTCGACTGTCATGGCCGGCGCGTTGCGAATTTTAAATGTCGCGCCGGATGATTTGAAAACATAATTTCTTCTATTAATAATAGAAGAAATATGATATATTCTTCTATTACCAATAGAAGAAATTATTACTTATTATGAATCAAGAAGTTATAACCCAACTTATTCGAGAGCAACAACCCATTTACTTGCCAGATAATCTGATTGAGCGAAGCATTTGGCATGAATTCGCGCCGTTGCAGCGCAATAACCAGGTTATTGTCATCAAGGGAATGCGTCGTTGCGGTAAGTCGACATTTATGCAATGGGTGCGCTCGCAAGAAAAACATCCCCATTTTTATTTTAATTTTGATGATGATCGCTTGGTTAATTTTACGATTGCGGATTTTCAACGCTTATTGGAATTATTGATAGAAGTAGTGGGCCCCGCAAAAGTGGTTTATTTTGATGAGATACAAAACATCGCGGGCTGGGAAAGATTTATTAGGCGATTGCATGATCAAGGTTATAAAATTTATTTAACAGGTTCAAATGCGCGTTTGTTTAGTCGAGAATTGGGAACACATTTAACAGGGCGCACGATTGCAATTGAAATGTTCCCGTATTCTTTTTCAGAATATCTGAGTGCTAAAAAAATAACGCACAGCGATCACAAAACAAAAACGACCGAAGAAAAAAGTCTACTCAAAAGTTATTTTAATCATTTTGTGAAAATGGGCGGCATTCCAGATTACATTCGTTTTGAGCAACCCGAATATTTAAGTGATCTGTACGAAAATATTTTATATCGGGATATTATTGTGCGACACAACGTTGGAAAAGAGCCTGCATTAAAATCACTGGTGCATTATCTGGCGAGCAATGTGGGCAAAGAGATTAGCTACAATAAACTCAAGCAAATGTTAAAACTAGCGAGTGCGACAACCGTTTCAGATTATTGTTATTTTATTGAAATGAGTTATTTATGTTTTTTTGTCAATCAATATAGCCCCTCATTGAAAACGCAGGCACATTACGCAAAGAAAGAATATTTTATTGATCAAGCACTCGTACAAAAAATTGGGTTTCGTATTTCAGAAGATCAAGGACGCATGCTGGAAAATATTGTTTTTCTCGAATTAAAGCGACGAAAACAGGAGATTTATTTTCACAAAGGAAATAAGGAATGTGATTTTGTGATAAAGGAAGCGCATAAAATTACTCAAGTTATTCAAGTGGTGATGCATTTGGATAATGAAGACATAAAACAGCGTGAATTTGCTGGTTTAAAAGAAGCCATGAAAACGTATCATTTGAAAACAGGATTAATTTTGACAGACAATACCGAGTTTCAACAAGACGACATCATCGTGATGCCGGTTTGGAAGTGGTTGTTAGAATAAACCCATCACGGCGGACAAAGACACGAGCAGCATCAATGACCGCAGAAGCACGCGGGAAGCGAAGCGGACCAAGTGCGAAAGTTTTCGCTCCCTACCG